>Ga0164294_10002115_pt1 | contig 18132 bp, 9 predicted proteins | sample GEODES005metaG_FD_111479 | JGI IMG/M metagenome (GOLD analysis project Ga0164294, IMG submission 111479) | Oligotrophic lake water microbial communities from Sparkling Lake, Wisconsin, USA - GEODES005 metaG | ecosystem: Environmental > Aquatic > Freshwater > Lake | place: USA: Sparkling Lake...
ACGTCGCCAGATCGCTTGCTGGAGATCAATGCAGCGGGGCAGGTGGACACGCTGTTGCTTTGGTCCGCCGAGATGCTGCGTCTGGACCTTGAGTCGCATCGTCATCTATTTCCCATCGATCCAGTCGAACGCACTTTTACTTGGGCGCTAAAGACAGCTAGTGATTTACTGCAAGTGCGTGAAACTCTCAATGAAAATGGATTGAGCTTACTCGACGCAGCCAATCTGCTAGAGAAATCCGAGATGGAGCCCGAGCGCTGGCGTGATTTAGCCAAGTTAGAGCAGCAATGTCTAGAGGCCACCGAGTCTCACGGCTTGATCGACTGGCAAGTAGTGCGCCGCCAAGCTGCGGCTGAAGGCCTACTGCCAAGCACGGTGGGCCGAATCATGATCGTTGGTGTATTGGACCCCTCGGTCTTGGCCATTCAAGCACTTGATCGTCATTCGCGGCATGTGCCCGTGGAGGTGCTTGTGTTTGCTCCAGCGTCCTCTCATGGCACCTATTTTGACACATGGGGGCGACCCATTGCTCAGAGCTGGTTGACTGAGCCTATTCATATTGATCGGCCCAACTTCACGATCCATCAAGGCAGCACGCCTGCAGCTCAGGCCAGTGAAGCCATGACGCTCATCTCGGCGCATTCGATCCCAGGGAAAGTGGCCGCTATCGGTGTGGCCGATGTCGAGATCGCAGCGCCTCTGGAAAAAACGTTGGGCGAGCATGGCATCGGAGCCTATGACCCAGCGGGTAAAAGCATGGGTGCTCACGGTGTATTCCATTTACTGAGGCTGTTGAGCCAACTCTCTACTTCGCGCTCTTTTAGTTGTGCTGTGCAACTGATGCGTTGTCCGGATGTTGCTGAGACGGTGCGGCAGAAAGTAGAAGATCAAACAGGCCTGCGTCCTAGCCTTTCACGCCTGCTCAAGGATCTTGATCAATTAACAGTCGAAGCACTGCCTGACACACTAGATGATGCCATTGAGCTAGCGCCGCGCACTTTGGATGAAACCATCTTGAGTCCAATCATCATCGGACTTACTTGGCTGGATTCGACTTTGAAAAATCTCGCCAGCTCCAATTTTGGTACTGCTTTGACGGACTTTCTGGCGGAGGTTTTTTCGCAGCGCTCTTTCCGATTGGATCACCCCAAGGACGCTGTCTTTGCTGCCATTGCTGATCAGATCGCGCAAGTGCTAGACGCGCTTGACGGACCTTCCGCTGATCTTTTTCAGACGCCTCTGAGTGCTGGCAGCCGTTTGGAGTTACTTTTGAGAGTGATGGATGATCAGGTTTTTTACCCTGAGCGAGCGGCTCATGACATCGATATCCAAGGCTGGCTCGAGCTCCTTTGGGAAGACGCGCCTCACCTCGTCATTGCCGGCATGAATGATGGTAAGGTGCCAGAGTCCATTCTCAGCCATCAATTCCTCCCGGACTCTGCTCGTCGTGCGCTGGGCCTCAGAAACAATGACACCCGTTTTGCCCGTGACGCTTGTCTCATGACCAGCATCATTGAACTGCGAAAACGAACTGGTGGGCGCGTTGACTTCATTTTTGGCCGGATGGGTTCTGCGGAGGAGCCTTTGCGACCATCCCGATTGTTATTCCAATGTCCTGATGCAGATCTGGCAGAGCGCACACTGCAATTTTTCAAGAAGCCTGAAACCCAGGTTGAGCCTATGCCTTGGCAGCTTGCTTGGCGATTGCGCCCGCGGCCATTGGCTGAGGATGCGCCGATTTTTCGCAAACTCAGTGTGACTCAGTTTCGTGATTATCTCACTTGTCCATTCCGCTTCTATTTGAAACATGGTCTGAAGATGAGAGCAGTCGATGTCTCCGGCACCGAAATGGATGCGATGAGTTTTGGCAGTCTGCTGCATCATGTGCTGGAAAAATTTGCCACAGAAAGTCCTGCGGCAAAATCCACCGATGTCCATGTTGTTCGCAGTGAATTGCATCGGCTCCTTGAAGCGAAGTTGCACGCCACCTTCGGTCAGCGGCTGACGGTGCCTGTGATGATTCAGTGTGAGTCAGCGCGTCAGCGCCTCTCTTGGTGGGCGGAAATAGAAGCCGAGGAGCGTGCCAAAGGTTGGCAAATTGTCGCTGCTGAGACGCGCATCAGTCCTGAGGGGAATCCTTGGCAAATCGGTCCGATGATCATTAGTGGCATTGTTGATCGAGTGGAGCGGCATCCGCAGTTGGGCATACGTTTGATCGACTTTAAAACCTATTCACCTAGCACTGCCCATAAAGGCGAACGCAAGGGTGTGGAAGACTACCACCTTACCAAACTTAAGCGCAGCGAAGATCCAGCGCTGCTGGCGTCGTGGTCGCTCACGACAAATAGCCAAGGAGAGGTGGCACGCTGGTCAGATCTGCAATTGCCACTCTATCACCTGGCCATGCAGCATAGGTATCCAAATGAAAAAATTCACACGGCTTATGCCACTCTAGGGAAGACCAAGGGTGATGTTGGGATCGATGCCTGGACTGATCTTGAAGGCTCTCAACTCGAAAGCGCTCAAGCCTGTGCTGAGGGTATTATTAACTCTGTTCTCAGTCGCCACTTTTGGCCACCTGTCGAGAAGGTGCCATTCGAGGATGACTTTGATCCCCTGTTTTTTGGCGATGCACTGAAAGCCGTGGATGCGAGTTTGATTTCTAACTTGGAGGCTGAAGCAATCCGATGAACGCCATCCCTAATGAAATGATCCTGGCCTCTGCGGGCTCAGGTAAAACCTGGCAACTGACAAATCGCTTCATCGCCATCATGGGGCAGCAATTGTTAGCGGGTCAAGAAGTCACGCCAGAGCGTATCGTCGCTGTCACTTTCACACGCAAAGCGGCGGGAGAATTCTTTGATTCGATCCTCGTAAAGTTGGCCAAAGCCTCCTCGGATGAGAAGTTTGCTCGATCACTAGTCGGAGATGAATCTGTCGATCCTGAAGTGGTGAATGATCCACTTAGACCCATCATGAGTCGGCTTACACAAGCGGATTTTCGTCAACTGCTGCGCTGCTTTATCACACGCATGCCACGCTTGTTTTTGGGGACTTTAGATAGCTTTTTTTCAGCCATCCTGCGGAGCTTTCCAGCTGAGTTTGGATTGGCGGGTGACTTCGAAATCCTCAGCGGTCATCAGGGCAGTGTGGAGCGTGAGCGCGTTTATCGAATCGTCTTTCAGCGCACACTGCCAGGGCTCAAAACGAGAACGGAAGGCCTGAGCGCCCAGAAAGATTTTTTGGAAGCTTTTCGCCGAGCTACTTTTGGCAAGGAAGAAGCGAATATCCGCACAGTCTTGGATCAGTTTGTCGAAAGTCAGCATGGCATCTTTCTTCACGCTGCTGGCCAAGAACTCTGGGGCAATGCCTCGGTTATATGGCCCAAAGGTTGCCTTTGGCTGGAATCAAAACTGGATTTGGAAGAGGCTTTTCAGCGTTTATTCATGCTTTTTGAAAGGGATGATGTCAGTGAAAAAGCCTGGGAATTCTGGCGGGAATTTCAAGAGCAGGCTATCTCACACATCCCTGGCAGCATCATGCCTAAACGAGTCAAATTTTTCATGGATAGAGCGCTGGAATGCTGGTCGGATATCCAATCCAAGAACTGCGTTCTTACCGTCAATCGTCAGAAGCAAATGATCACAGGCCTCAGTTGTGATGCATTTAGAGACATTATTACTCACCTGGTTGGAGCTGAAATCGCGGTTAGACTGGAGCGCACACAGGGTGCCTGGCAGGTGCTTAATTTGTTTGAAAAGAGCTGGTCTCAGCAAGTGCGTCGCCGTGGACGACTTACGTTTCAGGATATGGAGCTCATCCTAGCTGGCCATGAGTTCACCAATGATTTGCCGCGTCCGATGCTTTCCCAAGTGCCCGGAGTCGAGGAGCGGCTACGCATCGACTATCGACTGGATGCACGCTACGATCATTGGCTGCTCGATGAGTTCCAAGACACGAATTACACACAATGGTCGGTCATTGAAAACCTGATTGACGAAGCTGTGCAGGATACTTCTGATGAACGCACGCTGTTTCAAGTGGGCGATGTTAAGCAAGCCATTTATGCTTGGCGCGGAGGCGATACACGGTTGTTTGAAGACATTTCCAAACGTTACAATTCGGGCGTGGAAACACGCATTCATAAGCGGCCACTGAACGTCTCCTGGCGCTCGGGTCATGATGTCATCAGTCTGGTGAATCGGATCTTTGGAGATAATGCAGCTTTGGCTGAAATGAACTTGCCGGAGGAGGTTCAGGAACGCTGGCCTTGGCAGGATCATCAAGTGGCAGGCATTCATCAAAAAATGCCAGGCTATGCCGTGATGCTGCACCCCGTGCCAGCTACAGGTGAAAAAGTGCAGGAGGAGGATCGCTTTGCTCTCGTCGCGGGCCTACTTGAAGAGATTCAGCCAATCATCCATGGCCTAAGCTGTGCCATTCTCGTCCAGTCCAATCGCACCGCTAGAAGCTTAGTGGATTATCTTCGAGCGCATTCACCATCACGTATTCCAGTCATGTGCGAGTCTGAAATTGCGGTGGCTACGGACAATCCCGTCACGCTCGCTTTACTCAGCCTCATGCGGTGTGCGGCTCACCCTGCGGACAGCTTGGCCTGGCAGCATTTGATGATGACGCCTTTCCGAGAGGTGTTTGAATCGATCGGAATGAATCCTGGCAAGTTAGCCGCAGAGGTTCTCAGACAAATCTTTGATGATGGTTTTGAAATTAGCCTCCGCTACTGGCTGCATCTGCTGGCCCAAAGCGGAATGACTTTAGATGCCTTCAGTCAAAGACGGACAGAAGACTTTGCTTTGGCCGCGCGTCTCTTTGATCAGAGCGGTAGTCGTGATATCGACGAGTTTCTGTTGTACGCTGAAAGCTACACCACGCGTGAAGCCGATACACGCCATGCGGTGCAGGTCATGACAGTGCATAAATCCAAAGGGCTGACCTTTGATTGTGTGCTGCTGCCAGATTTAGAAGGCAATGCCATGACCACGGTTCGACGCGGTATCGGCGTCAGGCATGGGGAAAAGCGTCTGGTCGAGTGGGTTATGGATCTTCCGCCTAGCGACATCGTCAAAGCTGATCCGGTGCTGTCTGAATATCGCAACGATCGTGAGGCCGAAGCCGCTTACGAGGAGTTGTGCAAATTTTATGTGGCGCTGACTCGCGCTAAACATGCCAATTATCTGATCTCTTCGCCTCGCTCAGAAAAATCCACGTCGAATAATTTCATCAAATTGCTATCCCTAACGCTTGGTGATGAAAAAGAGCCGGTCGCGGGTAATTTTGGTGGCGTTGCGGCAGAGATCATTTATCAAAGTCAGACGTCCGCCACGGATCGACGTTGGTTTGAGTCTCTACAAGCCAAGGTATCTAAGTCAGTGCCTCTGCGGGAATGCATCAGCATTACAGGCGAAGGACGCCTAAGACCGCAGCGCCGAACACCGAGTGGCTCTGAAACCAGTGTCGTTACGGCAAAACAGCTCTTCTCCCGCAGTGGGCGCTCAGCACGTTCCTACGGCACTCTGGTGCATGCTTTTTTTGAGCAGATCCTCTGGTTGGATGAAATGCCCCTTTCAATGTTAAAAGAACTCTGGGCGGCTGTCCCATGCCTGGACGAGAGCACGCGTAGCAAGGCCCTTGAGGAAGTGCGCCTTTGTCTGAAGACACCGATGATGGTCAGTGCACTCAGCCGACCATCATCCAAGGCTGAATGCTGGCGAGAAAAACGTTTCGAAATCCTGCTGAATCACGAGTGGCTTTCAGGCACGTTTGATCGTGTCGTTATCGAGCCAAATCGTGCCACCATTCAGGACTTCAAAACGGATAAGGTCGAAAGCGCTGAAGCCTTGGCCACTCGCGTTGCAGGCTACACGCCACAGCTACACACCTATCGGGAAGTCCTCTCCCGTATGACGGGGTTGTCGATATCGGCCATTCGCTGTCAGTTGTTTTTCACCCATCGCTGCGAAGTGGTGGACGTCTAAAACATCTCATTTCTTTTCCAAAAGTAGTTTGGCCTTATCCGCGGTCATGCCCATGGCAGGAAGATCAAAACCAAGAGTATCTCCGTTAGCTTTGAATCCATTGCCGTCGGCATCGACATAGATGGGATTATTGTAGGCGCAGGGACGCATTTTGGCATAATCGCTGGTGCCATAACAAATTTTAGAATCGCCCTTTTCATTGATGGCGACAACGATGAGATGCGCATCTTGCTGAAGTCGAACCTGGATTTTTTCATCAAACTTAATGACACCATTTTTAAACATCTTGGGATGTGTTTCGCGGGTGAAATTGAGCTTTGGATCTGGGCGACTATTAACTAAGACTTGAACGCGATTGATGTCGATCCAGTCCGTGCACTGTACTTTGACCTTGAGATCAATGCTGCCCGCAGCGCGATCATCATCTCCAGCGATTTTGCCATTCTGGGTTGTGACTTCCAGGAAAGGACCTGTGGTTAAAATCATGTTGCCTTGTTTCGCTCGGGGGGCCAGCTCAGCCCAGTCAATCTTAGCAGGCTCATCGGTGCTACTCGGTAGATAGCAGCGCCAGCATCCGACGCCATTGCCATAGACTGCATGAGCATCTGCCACGCCAACCGCAACTAGTCGGTGCCCTTGATTCAAAAGCTGACGCCAAACAAACTCGCGCACACTGCTGGCTTTGGCAGCTAAAGAACCGGGCTTACGGCTGACCTTAAAGGGTGCTTCGTATAAAATATCCGTCCCGGGACCATTTTCAGATTCCAGACCATCAATCATGTCGCCCACACCCACAAAGCCGCCATCGACCACGCCGTCACCGTCGCGGTCGATGAACATGTTCGATAATTCAGGATGATTGAACTGGATCCAACGATCGGCACGCTCAGTCTGCCAGCGGCGCAGTGTCAGTGCCGTGATGCGTGGATCATCATTCCATACAGGAGCACCACCATCTTGAAGAAATGGGTCAGGTTCAAAAGGAAAAGCATTGAAATGCTGACGACTTCCCGTGAGTTCCACGCCTTTGACGGTTTTAATGTAAGGTTCTAGTCCAAGCGCTTTAATGGTCGGTTCCCAATCATAAAGCCGATTGTGCTCTGTGGTTGGAGTGAACTCCAAATGCTCTGCGGCGATGTTGATGAGGCGTCCGTCGGTGTCACAGACATTGTCTCCACTCGGCGTACTATGATTATGGAAGTCAGCACTGATCCAGCCCTTCGTATCGACAAGACGTTTAAGGGTGCCTTTGAAAACAAATTCAGTGCTAGGTGCCAGGGTTACCTCTTTCGATAGATGTCCATATTCTGGACCTCTCACCACGATGACGCGATATTTTCCCACTGGTAGCTGAACGGTGAATTGTCCTTTTTCACTGTGATACTGGTCCACACAACCATGGGCACGGTGCTTTGGTCCGAGATTCAGTGCAGGAGCGCTTATGTCTAGAGGCTCAAAGTGAACTTTGCAGGGAATTGATTTTTCGGTTTCACCGCTGATGTCAAAGCGAATGCAAGAAGCGGCTGGCATACTGATCTTTGGCGGTATGGTGGTGCCTTCACCCACGGTGAAATTTATTTTAGCCTTAGGGCGACCTTGATCGTCGATGAGTAATTCAGCTGGCCCAAGGGGAAGTTTAAAACTGTATTTACCATCACCATCTGGATAACCGAGAATGGACTCCTTGGCATTAGCCACAGAAATGACGGCTGTCGAAATACCTTCGCCGTCAGCACCTGTGATGACGCCTGTGACGGTTCCAAAGTTGGTGTTTTTTAGCGCACGAGCCTCTCCAACAGCCTGGGCAGGTGAGGTGCCAACGGCAAAAAATCGCTGGATGACAACTTCTTGTTTTGGTTGCAGTTCGATCGTGTCGCTGAGTTGCTCTATGCCCGTGAGACTGAGTGTGATGAGTGCATAACCACATTTGTGAGCAGGATTGATTGCCCCTACCCAGTCAATGTCATCTGAGGTTGTGCCTGTGGATTCAAAGCGAGTGAAGTCAGATTTTGTGGATACCTTCTGGGCTGATTCCGATTCGTTGCGCAGTAGGGTCGTGATGTAGAGGCCCTGCACGCCATCTTTCACACGGTATTCATGGCGCTTAAAGATGCCGGCATTCTTGGCAGCCGTCGTGACGGATTCCACGGCGGCGGCTCCATCCTCTTTAACGCTAACTACCTTGACATAAGAGACCTCACCATGCCCGCAGGGCCCATAGACGACGAGTTGATCATTGGCTGCCCCACGCAGCGTGAGATCATAAAGGCAGCCTGGAGTCACGCCATCAGCGCCATAGAATGTGCTCATATTGGCCCGGCGCAGCGGAGCATTCTGGGAGATCACAGCCTCCACTTTATCGCTCCGCAAAACAAAGTCGCCTCGGATTCCATCTGCTTCTTTACCCTTGGGTAGTTCCTGCTCTCGGCCAAGAGACGCTTCAAAAACCTCTGCACTCCAAGCAGAGGTCATACAAAGACAAAGAAGGATAAGGCACTTTTTCATGAGTTGGATGTATAGAACGCTGATGCTGATGATTCATTAACTGCTTTGTAGCGTTTTTGTTTGGCCAACTCAAAAAAGAGCTCACTCAAAGACGATCGTTTTATTTTTGAAAACCAGAACTTGATCGCGCGCATGCCACCAGAGAGCTTTGGCGAGGACAGTTTTTTCTAAATCACGACCTAGACGGACGAGATCTTGAACAGTGTCTTCGTGACTTACCCGCATGACGTCTTGATGGATGATCGGACCTTCATCGAGGTCGGCGGTAACGTAGTGGCTGGTGGCTCCGATGATCTTCACACCGCGAGCATGGGCTTGATGGTAAGGCTTGGCTCCGACAAAGGCTGGCAAGAAGCTGTGATGGATATTGAGAATCTGATTCGGAAATGCAGCGATCATGGCTGGACTGATGATCTGCATGTAACGGGCTAGCACGACGGTGTCGATACGTTCCTTTTTCAGCAGTTCGATCTGTGCTGCCTCCTGCTCGAGTTTGTTATCCTTGGTGATCGGGAAATGATGAAACGGAATGCCGAAGCGATCTGCGGCCGGGCGCAGTGTGTCGTGATTGGCAATGATCAGCGGAATGTCCACCGGCAGATCGCCAGCCTCATGACGGGCTAGCAAATCGTAGAGACAGTGGTTTTCTTTGGTCACAAAAAGGGCGATGCGTTTTTTCACGCTGGCAAAATGAAGGCGCATCTGCATTTCGTGACGACGCGCCATGGGTTGCAGGCGATCAAAGATCTCCGATTTCTCGAGGGTGAATTTTTCCAAACTCCACTCGAGGCGCATGAAAAAAGTATCTTGATCAGGATCTATGTGCTGCTGCAGATCGATGATGTTTCCTTTGTGAGAGGAAATGAAACCTGTGACATCGTGGACCAATCCTGGACGGTCAGGGCAATGGATAAGGAGTGTGGCAGTGTCGAGCATGAGAGGTAAAGATTAGATAATTAGGATGTGATGACAGCTTGAGACAATCAGAGAGTGACTTTCTCTCGTTTTCGGCGCTCTGCCTTGAGCTGTCCACAGCCGGCTGCGACGTCGATTCCGCGTCTTTGCCTGACGGTGCAAGGAATGCCGGCGTCCTGGATAACGCGATGAAAAACGGTCCCTGCTGTTTCGATGCTTTCTCGTCCAGCATACCCGGCCGTCTCATTCAGCGGGATCAGATTCACATGCGCTTTGATGCCTTGGAGGAGTGCGACGACTCTTTGGGCGTGTTCAGCCGTATCATTGACGCCTGCGATGAGGGTCCAAGCGAAGAAGATTTTTCGATCTGTTATCTCACAATAAGTACGGCAGGCAGCAATCAGATCACTCAATGGCCAGCGTTGATTCGCTGGGATTAAGACGGCACGTTCAGCCTCTGTGCTGCCGTGCAGACTGACAGCAAGATTGTAGCGGTTATTTTCTGCCGCCATGCGCAGGATTCCAGGGACGACACCGACCGTGCTGATGCTAATTTTGCTAGGGCCGATATTGGCACCCCGAGTGTCACTGATGATGCCTAGCGCCTTCATGACGTTATCGTAGTTGTGCAAGGGTTCGCCCATGCCCATGAGAACGAGGTTTCGAAGCCGCTCGCCGCTTTCGCGCAAAATACGGCGGGCGTGATGCACCTGCGCCACGATCTCTCCAGGCCGCAGATGGCGCACAAAGCCCATCTGACCGGTGGCGCAAAAAACGCATCCCATGGCACAACCCGCCTGAGTGCTGATGCAGGCGGTGTGCCGCCCCGTGTAGCCCATGAGCACGGTTTCGATCTCCTGCCCATCCTGAAGTTTCAGCAGATACTTCCGCGTCAAATCATCGCTGCTAAACACCTCCGATGCGATGGGTAAAATGTCTGCATGAAACTGGGTTCCTAACTTTGCCTCCAACCACTTCTGCAGTGGCGGCAAGAAATCGGTGCGCTGATGCAAGTTCACATCTGCTTTAAAATGCAGAGCATTCCAAAGTGTGGCCGAATGAGACGGACGCAAGCCATCCTGCACGATCTGCTCGCGCAATTCATCAAAGGTTAGATCGTGGAGAGAGTTGGGCACTGGTTTGAGTATGGCGAGTGAATCCGCCTCACTCAACCTTGGGCATCAACTCCACGCCTTCTTCAATTCCCCACCCACACGTTCATGCGGTAGCCAGAGAATGCCGATGGCGTTGGGCTGAATTTTATTCTTGGATGGAGTGAGCTTAAATATGTCGAGAGCAAGAGTTGTCAGATCAAACTGATCACGAATCTTTTGAGTCTCATCTTCGAGGGTCTTGTTCAGATCTGCCATGTCCTGCTGAAAGCGGATGAGTTCAGCTTCAGCCGCAGCAGCTTCCTGACCCTCACGCATGACACGTGAAGCACTGGTAACGGTACTACCTTTCATCATGGAGCCGATAGCTCCAAGCCCACTCTTCCGGCCTAGCAAAGCGCCAAGAATACTTGAGCCGATGCTGACGGCTGCAGAGAGTTTGGCGCTATTAGCCTGTGCTTTTTGAGTGTCCACTTTCACTTGAGCCTTGATGGCTTTGTCCTCGATGGACTTCAGTGTCTTCGTGGTTTTTTCACGCAACTCCTCAATGGCTTTGTCACGCAGTTCACGCCCCGTTTGGGCGATGCGGGCCTTAAATTCATCGACCTTCTCACCAGGATTCGAATAGGCTTCTAGCACGGGGCTGTAGCTGACTTCCAGGGTGTGATTGGCATATACCCAGTCGGTGTAGTCTTTCTTGATGCTTGTGTAAGTGCTGGACTTCAAGGCAGCGCTGGGGAGGTCAGTAAATTCGGCGCCTTCGGTGGCATTGGAGTTCCATTTGGAAAGGTCCACATCAGGAGGGATCTCCACGAATTTGTCCCAAATGACCCGTTGGTTGCTGACGTCGATTGGATTGACCAAGGTCACACTGCTGCGCCCTGTGATCTTACGTTTGGCATCGTCAAAATTGACGACTGCGTTCCGCAGAATGGCGGGAACGTAGCAGAGTGTGTCACCACTGATGTCACTGGGCAGGAAATATTCAGCGGTTCCTTCAGGTAGTTTAGGCTTGATCGTATGGCGCTCTGCGGCAGTCGCTGCTGTGGCTCCTGGAGGCAGGAAGCCATCGTCTTCTCCACTGGAAGCGGCGGCTTTTTTGGACAGGCGGAGTGGGTCCATCAAGCGCTTGATTTGATCTCTAGCGAGCGGGCCGCTGAGGTAGCTCATGATCCAGCGAACATGGAAGATTGAAGGCCCATTTTCATGGACGTTGTTCATGAGGAAGACACGATTGCCAAGACCTGAAATGGCGACCTCCATTTCTTTGCGGTCAAATTTCCCACCACTGCTACTGACGGCACCTTCCAGGCCATCTAGCAGTCGGGCTTTGTCGCGCTCGGTCTGGAGCCGACCGATCCACCAAGTGCCGATGTTAGCCAGCGCTTTGTAATCAAGGTCAACGGGGTTCTGTGTAGCGACAAGCATGCCTAGACCAAAAGCACGGGCCTGTTTCAGCAGGATCATCATTGGCTTCTTCGATGGAGGCATGGCTGTCGGTGGCAAGTAACCGTAGATCTCATCCATGTAGAACATGGCACGAAGAGATGTGGTGCCCTGCTGGGTGCGCATCCAGCCCAACAGTTGATTCAACAAGAGCGACACAAAGAACATCCGCTCGCTATCATTGAGATGGGCGATGTTAAAGATGGTGATGCGAGGTTTACCCTCGGCCGTGTAATACATGCGCTGGATGTTCAGCGGTTCACCTTCAAGCCAGGAGGCGAATCCTGGGGAGGCAATGAGATTGTTCATCTTCATGGCCAGAGCGGTGCGCTTAGTCTCCGGCATGAAGGTGTCGATATCGACGACACCGACTTTCCGAATCGGGGGCTGTTGAATATGACGGACGAGGTTTTCCAGCGTCACGTTTTGCCCCTTTTTCCAGCAGTGACCGATGATGTTAGAGAGAAGGATATGCTCTGTTGATTGGACGGGATCAGCCTCAATATCCATGAGGCCGAGCATGGAGGAAACGGTGCTTTCGATTCGATCTCCGAGAGTCTCGGCATCATCCATCACCTCTGGCGGTGGGCAATCCAGCGAACTGAGAATAGAGACTGGCAGGCCGGAATTACTGCCTGGCGTGTAGATGGCCATGTCCACCGTCTCACGCAGTTTTTTGATGCGATCAGCACTTTGGCCCCAGTCACCGAGCCCTTTTTTCCAAAGGTCGGATTGCTGAGTGGCATATTCATCCACGCTGATGCCTTTACGGCGGGCATCGTCTGTGTTGACCCAAGGTTTAAACTCCTCAGGACTTAGATTGGGAAAGGTGAGCAGAGCATTGCCGATGTCACCCTTGGGGTCGATGGCGATGAGAGGAATGCCATCCAGAGCGGCTTCTTCTAGCAAGGCGAGGCAAAGTCCCGTCTTACCGGAACCTGTCATACCGAGCACCACTCCATGTGTGACGAGATCCTTCGAGTCATACATCACCAAGTCTTCCTGGAGTTCTTTTTTCTCCAAGTCGTAGCCGCGTCCGAGGTAAAAAGCGCCGAGCTTTTCGTATTGGTCAGGGCTGATGGTCATAAGGGTGAACGGGTGAGTTGTCTTTGAGAGAGTGATCTTACTTCAACTCCTTGATCCGAAGATTGCGGAACTTGTAAGTGGCACCTTTTTCGCCGTGGTGCTGGATGGCGATGACGCCGCTTGCATCGGTGCTGTCTTCGACTTCCGTGGTCACCACACCATTGACTTCGATCTTCAATTTATTGCCCTTGCAGGTGATGCGGTAGGTATTCCAGTCATTGCGCTTGAAGGCATCTCCAGCACGGGCACGAAAAGCATCTTCGCTCTCTTTATTGCCTTTGATCGGACTGATGAACCACATGCGGCGGCCCTCATCATAGAGACCGCCGGACCATTTGCGCTTGGCATCGCCATCGACTTCCGCTTGGTAGCCAAAGACCTTGTTTGGCTGAACATGAGCCCTGAACATGAAGCCGCTGTTGGCTTGGCCTTCAGGGAGTAAGATGTCACCCTCAAAGATGAAGTCGCTGTAGGTCTTCTCAGTGATGACGAAGAATTTCTTTTCGCCTGTGAGATGGATCTCCCCACTCACGACTTCGATCTTGCCCCAGTCATAGGCATTCTTCCAGCCCGTCATGGTCTTGCCATCAAAGAGCAGTGTGAAGCCATCATCAGCCGCAGTGGCTGGCAGGATGGAAAGAATAAACAGGATGGATAGCAGGCGATGGAGTTTCATTGAGGTTAGCGAGTATGAACGAAAGCGGCGAGGTGCCAATAGCGAATTGCTACAGTTCATCATCGGGGATCTCTGCGAAAACATCCCTAGATGGTCTTGGGCGGCCCTCGCGGAGTGCCCGAGCGTCTTCGACGTCCTGAATCAAAAGTCGATCACTTTGAATCAGGGCTGGGGGTAGGGGAGAAAGAAGAGCATCAATGATCGTCGGCTGGTCACTGGCGTCGCGCATGATATTTCCAGGGTGCAGATCGCTCAAAACCCAAGCCTGATCATGTTCCCAGAGGATCCACACGACACGGCGAAAACGTGCACGGCAGGGAACCGCGCGGATGCGTTCCAGGGCAATGAGACGATCTTCCTCTAAATTTTTATAGGGATAGGCCAATGGCTGCTTCACCACCAGATAGTCACCCTGATCATCAATGCCGACGAGTTCTGTGGGATGGGCGCCAGCGTCGTGGAGGACGATGAGTTTTTCCATGGTCTCGATTAGCACGGCGTCGCGCACGGTCATTTCAAAGCCTTGATCGTCTGGGTATCGGTCAATTTCAAAAGTCTTCCCCAATCCACCGCTAGAATGAAGGGGGAAAAGCTTATAAACTACCTGCCAGTCACCATCTGCAAAAGGACTGGCCTCAGCGCCTGTTTTCAGAGGCTGCATGAACTGGGAGATTAAATGATCGTCAGGATCTCTGCCGAGACCCAGGCCATCGAGCCGTATTAGGGGGACTCCCCACTCTCGGGACCTTTTGGCAACAAGGGCTGCCCAAACATCAGGCGTAAACGATTGCCGGGATGGAGCTTGTCGAGCTGCTTCCTGGATTCCTTTCGCTCGCTGTCGGTTAAGGGCAGAGCAAGCTGCGCGATCTCCTTCGGAGACGAGGGACGTCGCGATGGCTGTCTCGCGCCCTGTCCTGAAGTCGAAGTTGGATTGAGTGCTGGCGTTTCCATTCACTAGAATAAGTATTCAGTGGTGGCGAGCATCCATCAACGATCAACGGCAGATGCCAAAATCTTGTTCACAATCGATTGTGAAAAATTCCCTTCAATAGAGCTGTGTTCATTTGGCCTAGTTCCTTCACTCGCAGCATAGGGTGGATTTTGGAAAAACAGTGTTTCCTTGATTTCTGGATTCGACATTCAGTCCTGTGTATTCGTCAATCAAGGGTATGACGTTTTCCTCACCTGAAGCTCTATGGTGCTTGATTGGTCTCCCTGTGGTGTTGGCCATTCATTTTTTACAAAGGCGTAGCCAGCGTGAGGTGATTACGACTTTATTTTTGCTTCAGCCATTGCGCCGAGAATCAGAGACGGGGAATCGTATCGAGAGGCTGCGGCCTTCGATTCCGCTGTGGTTGCAGCTCCTGATGGTGCTGCTTTTGACGTGGCTGCTGGCGGGTCCGCGATGGATAAAAAAAGAGGTTGTGCAGCGTATGGCGATTGTGATGGATAGTTCGGCCTCGATGCAGGCGTTTCGTGGTGAAGCTGAGTCGTCTGTGAAATTGGCTTTGGGCACTTTGACTGGACCGTTGTCGAGGGCTGAGTTGACCCTGCTTTCTTCTGATCCTGCTGAGCCGACCCTCTATCATGGTGGCTCAGCCATAGAATTAGGGGCTGGGTTAAAGGCCTGGCAGCCATTGCTGGGCGTTCATGATTTTACGCCGAGTTTACGCACGGCACGGCGGTTGGTTGGTGAGACCGGCAGAGTGCTTTTCATCACCGATCATGTATCGGAATCGAAGCTGCCGTTTGAGGCTGCTTTGTTTTCTGTAGGTGCAGAAACGGCCAACGTCGGCTGGGCTGGCGTGACGGTAGAGGAGAAGGATGGCCAGACGATCTGGCGTGCACTGCTTTGCAATCACAGTCTCACGGCACAGGATCGGGAATGGCGTGCAGCTAGCGGAGATAAGTTCTCAGGCTGGACAAAGCTCACTCTGGCGGTGGGAGAAACTCGGACGTTATCGGGTCCTTTTTTAGAAGGAGCCGCAGAAACTGGGTTGATGCTCCAGCTAAAGACTGATGCGTTTCCGTTGGATGATGTGTTGCCTGTTTTGTTGCCAGAGCCAAAGGTGCTTGGACTACACCTGCCGAGTGGTCGAAACGATGGGGTAGAGGAACTTTGGGAGCTTTTTCAAAAGTTTGCTCACACAGAAATAGTGGCGTCGAGTGAGGCGGACCTACGCGTCATGGTTTGGCCACCAAGCACGGCATTAGGAGCTGATGAGAACGCCTGTGTGTTTTCCTCTGCCAGTAAGATTGAGCGTGTGGCTCTGCTGCGGGGAGCTATTGTCGGGGAGGCGCATCCTTTGATCGATGGTCTGAACTGGCAGTCACTACTCGTACATGATGGGATGGTGGTGCCGTGCGATGCTAGGGATCGGGTTCTGCTCTGGCAGGGAGAGCGCCCTTTGATTAGTCTGCGTCGGACGGAGTTGGGAGCACAACAGCTTTTTTGCCACTTTGACCTCATCAGTAGTAATGCACGGAAGCTGCCCGCTTTGGCGGTTTTGCTGCATCGCTTTCTAGAGCAAATGAGGCAGGAAAAGGTGGCGTTCGAAGCGGAGAATTTTGATATTAGGCAGCGTCTGATCGTAGCTCACCTCACGGGTGAAAAGGCTGCGCCATTGACCATCATCTCACGGAGTCCAACTAGTCGCGTGGACGTGCCGCTGGCTCAGGTGCATCTACTGCGGGCCCCGTCGCAGCCAGGATTCTTTGAGGTGGAGCAAGCGGGCACATTGTTGCTGCGAGGCAGTGCCCACTTTGCCGATACCCGTGAGGCAGATTTGAAAATGGCGAAGTCATTTCAAGATTTAGCCAGCCTGAAAACAGCGCAAACAGACAAGGTGATGAAGTCCGATCCACGCTGGCGTCTGTGGTTGCTAGTCTTACTAGCAGCGCTAATGGCCAGTTGGTGGTGGGGCAGGGTTACTCTGCCCGCTCTGCGGCCCACGGAAGTCTCACGTCCAGCGTGAGATCCGGCTATCGAGTTGGAAAACTTGGCCACTGATGGTTGGCATGGTGTGCAGAAAGGCAATGAAGCGTGCCGTGTCTTGTGGGGTGGTTAATTTCCCAAGGCTGTGGCTGCTTAGGATGCGCTGGTGCTGGATTTCATCTTCTAGGAGATGACGTGTCATCTTGGTGTCGAGAAAGCCTGGTAAGATGACATTGGCGCGGATACCACGCGGTCCGTATTCAGCGGCTAGACTCTGTGAGAGGGCTATAAGCCCTGCTTTGGCTGCGGCATAATTCGTTTGGCCTGCTGGGCCGCAGAGTGCGCTGTAGGAGCCGATCTGGATTAGGTGACCCTGCCGCTTTTTGACCATGATTTTCAAAGCGGCCTGCGAGCAGAGAAAGGCGCCTTTAAGATGTACGTTGAGAACATCGCTAAACTCAGCCTCAGACATCTTCAACAGCAGGGAATCGCGAGTGATACCTGCATTGTGAATGAGCAGGTCTAGCTGACCCAAGGCACCGATAACACGCTGCACCTGGGTTTGATCTGTGACGTCCATTTCCTGTCGCGATGGGCTATAGACAATCCAGCCCTGGCTTTCGAGCTCAGTGCGGATGGCCTCTGCGAGATGGCCTGATCCGCCAGTGATGAGTGCCACGGGCTGCATGCCGTTACTTGGCGGGAAAGAGGATGTTTCCAAACAGCAGCCAAGCGAGTAGCAGCGTCCAGAGGACATTCACGAATTGACCGCCGAGGAAGGCGAGTGCAGGGCGGCCTCCACCAAGTTTGAAGAGGTCTCCGAGTCTGGTTTCCAGCCCGATGCAGACAAAAGCGGCGGCAAACCAAATTTCACGTAGGCTTTTGAGGGGCTTTTCCACCGCTTTGACCGACTCTGGCATGAGCAGGAATGAAAACACGAGGGAAGTGGCAATGAAGCCGATGACAAATTTGGGGAAGCGCTCCCAGATGATTCCAGCGCTCGGACGCGGGGCATTTGGATTGCTGCCGCGTTCACGCATGGTCCACCAGATGGAGATGAAAAAGGCGGCAACACCGATAAGCACGTTTTGGGAGAGCTTGACGACCGCGCCAGTTTTTGAGGCGATCTCGCCGACCATCTCGGTCGCTGCTAAGACAGAACCGCTGGTATCCAAGGTGCCACCAAGCCATGCACCGGCCACGGCTTCATTCAGGCCCATCCATTTGACCAGCCAGGGCATGAGGATCATCATGGGGACGGCGCACAGGAGAACCACGGAGGTGACATAAGAGAGCTTCTTTTTATCCCCCTGAATGGCCCCACAGGCAGCGATGGCAGCAGACACGCCGCAGATTGAAACAGCGGTGGAAAGCATGACACCAAACTCGTCGTCCACCTTCAGCCAGCGGGCTAGGCGGAAGGTGATGTGCCAGATGACAGGGATGACAAGAGCCGCCTGG
>Ga0164294_10002116_pt1 | contig 18132 bp, 14 predicted proteins | sample GEODES005metaG_FD_111479 | JGI IMG/M metagenome (GOLD analysis project Ga0164294, IMG submission 111479) | Oligotrophic lake water microbial communities from Sparkling Lake, Wisconsin, USA - GEODES005 metaG | ecosystem: Environmental > Aquatic > Freshwater > Lake | place: USA: Sparkling Lake...
CCACCAGCCCCGACCGAAGGGTGTGGGGAGCCACCAACAGCCGGTCATATCCAACGTTTCGGGCATATCCAGTGAGGTAGTTGAAGGGCTGCCCTAGGTCGGCGCCGATCTGGGGGTCAGCGGTGAGCAAACCGATGTCTTCGTAGAGTCGCGCCGTTTTTGAGTTGTAGTTGCCGGTGCCGACATGGCAATACAGCCGAATTCCCGTTGCTTCCTCTCGCACCACAAGACAGGTTTTTGTATGGGTCTTCAGGCCGACAAGTCCGTACACCACGTGTACGCCAGCCTCTTCTAGGCGTCGCGCCCACTCAATATTTCGCTCCTCATCAAAGCGAGCTTTGAGTTCGACAAGGGCAACTACCTGCTTGCCCTCCTCAGCGGCGCGAATGAGCGCCGCAATGATGGGGCTGTCACCAGAGGTGCGATACAGCGTCAACTTGATGGTCAGCACCTTGGGATCGATTGCTGCTTGGCGAATGAACTCCTCAACCGACGTGGCAAAGCTCTCATACGGATGATGCATGAGGACGTCGCCGTCAGAGAGCACCGAGAAGAGATTGCGTGGCAAGTCATCTTCATCGGGGGCAAGCCGACGTTGAGTAACCGGAGCGAACTCGTCGTATTTCAGGTCGGGGCGATCAATCGCATACAGCGACCACAACCCACCTAGGTCCAGTGGCGCAGCATGAGCCACAACATCATGGGGACCAAGTTCGAGTTCCTCGCGAATGAGATCAAGGGACTCGTAGGTGATGTCATCTTCCACCTCCAAGCGCACTGCTCGGCCAAACCGGCGACGCCGCAACTCCATCTCAATTGCGGCTAGGAGGTCGTCAGCTTCTTCCTCTTCAACCGTAAGGTCGGCATTTCGGGTGACTCGGAACGCAACCGACTGCTCAACCTCCATTCCCGGGAAGAGTTCTTGAAGGTGGGCAGCGATGACCTGCTCAAGCGGAACAAACCGCTCGCCATCGGGCAGCACCACAAAGCGGGGCAACAACGATGGAACCTTGACTCGGGCAAAGCGCTGTTCGCCGGTATCGGGGTCACGCACCACGACGCCGAGGTTCAACGACAAACTCGAGATGTAGGGGAACGGGTGACCCGGATCAACTGCGAGCGGGGTCAGCACCGGAAAGATCCGGCGATCGAACTCCGCAGCAAGCCATTCACGATCGTCATCGTCGAGTTGAGCCCAACTAGAGAACCGCACTCCCTCACGCGCAAGCCCGGGGCAGATCTGGTCCAGAAACACCGAATCCGCTCGAGTCAGCAACTCCGAGACTCGAACACGAATCTCATCGAGTTGTTCTGCAGCAGTGAGTCCGTCGGGGGTCCGGCCCCTCACGCCAGCGGCAATTTGATCCTTCAGACCGGCCACCCGCACCTGAAAAAACTCATCAAGGTTCTGGCTGAAGATCGCTAGAAACTTGGCCCGCTCCAGCAGCGGCGTTGCCGGATTCTCGGCAAGCGCCAGCACCCGCGCATTGAAATCGAGCCAACTCAACTCTCGATTGAGGTAGAGATGTTCGCCCTGTGGGGCACTGAGTTGGTCTGCCATGTCAGGAGACTAACGGTGCACCCTCAAATGAGCCATTGATTTCACTGAGGACCCAGAGCAGGTGCCAATGAATACGGACGCCACCGCGGGCGGCCCTTCGCTGTCAGCGGCTGAGGTAATCGCCGTCCTCGCCGAGGTCCCATTCGAGGGCGATGAGCTCTCGCTCTGCGTCTCGGTTCACACGCTCGCGGTTCTTGCGAAACTGAGGGTCGCGAGGCGGCAGCAGCATCAACCGAGCATTGACCCGATGCTTGAAACCGTTGATGATTTCGGCGTCGCCAAAAGCAGAGGTGATCTCCCAATGCGGTGCCTCGGGACCGGTGTAGGTGATGGTCGCTTGCGCAACCGGCTCGGCAACCTCATCAAACTCAACGCTGGACTCATCGGACATGGCCGCAGATGCTAGCGGCTTGATGCCGTAGATGGGATCTCGACTCCGTAGTGTTGCGGAATGACTGGTACCGACCACTCCCTCAACTTGCCTGACGACTCAACTCAGCAGCTCGACACCGAAGCGCTTCGCAACCGATATCGCGTGGAGCGTGAGAAGCGACTCCGCGCTGATGGCAACGATCAATACCTTGAGATCGCTGGCGAGTTCGGCAGGTTCGCAAAAGACGCTGGCGGCGACCCCACTCCCGATCGAGCCCCGCTTGCCGACGAAGTCGACGTGCTGGTCATCGGCGGCGGATTCGGTGGACTCGTTGCCGGGGCACGACTCCGCCAAGCTGGCGTCGAAAAGATCCGAATCGTAGAAAAAGGCGCCCAGCTTGGCGGCACCTGGTACTGGAACAACTACCCCGGTGCTCAGTGCGATATCGAGTCCTACATCTACATGCCGCTACTCGAAGAACTCGGTGTAGTCCCCACGGAGAAGTACGCCCGAGCACCAGAGATCCTCGAGCACGCCCACCGGATTGCCCGACATTTCGACCTACTCGACACCGCAGTCGTCGGCACAGAGGTCACTGAGATGTTGTGGGACGACGAGACCGCTCGTTGGACCGTTCACACCAACCGAGGCGATGCCATGCGGGCAAAGTTTGTAGCCGTGGCTGCCGGACCGCTGCACCGACCGAAGCTGCCTGGGGTCGCTGGCATCGACAAATTCGCTGGCCACTCATTCCATACCAGCCGCTGGGACTACGACTACACCGGCGGCGGACCAGAGGGCGACCTCAGCGGCCTCGCCAACAAGCGAGTGGGCATCATCGGCACCGGCGCAACCGCTATTCAGGTCGTCCCGCATTTGGGGGCTGCAGCAGAGCATCTCTTTGTTTTCCAGCGGACTCCGTCGACCGTTGACAACCGAGGCAACGCGCCAACTGATCCGCAGTGGGCGGCCACCCTCAGCGATGGCTGGCAACGGGAGCGCATCGAAAACTTCAATGCCCTTATTAGCGGTCAGGTCCAACCGGTCAATTTGGTCAGCGATGGGTGGACCAAAATCATTGATCGCGTCATCGACATCTATTCCACCGGACGACATGACTCCGCCGGCTTACCGGTCCCCGCAGTTCTGGAGTTGGCCAACTTTGAGATGATGGAAGACCTTCGCGGCCGGGTGGATTCGATGGTCACTGACCCCGCCACTGCAGAGGCGCTCAAGCCGTATTACCAACTGTTCTGCAAGCGCCCTTGCTTCAACGATGAGTACTTGCCCACGTTCAACCGACCCAACGTGACGTTGGTGGACACCGACGGAAAAGGTGTGGACCACATCACCGAAACCGGAATTGTGGTTGGGGGTAAGGAATACGAGCTTGATTGCATTGTGTACGCAACCGGATTCGAGGCAGCAACCGATTACGAGCGTCGTGCCGGATTTGCCGTGAGAGGTCGCGATGGCAGAACCCTCACCGAGAAGTGGTCCGACGGAGGGATGCGGACTCTGCACGGGATGCACAACCACGGCTACCCCAACCTGTTTGTCTTGGGAATGAATCAAGGCGCGTGGACGGCCAACTTCACGCAACTCCTCGATGAAGCAGCACGCCACATGGCGTTCATCGTTGGGCACCTTCAGTCCTCAGGACAGTCCACAGTGGAAGCCACTGAATCCGCCGAGCGGGCCTGGGCGAAAGTCATCGTTGATAACGCAACTGACGGTGTTGGCGGTCTTGGCGGAAGTGACTGCACGCCGAGTTATTACAACAACGAAGGCAAGGAACTTGATGAGCCGTTCTATGCCGCACCCTACGGCGGGGGCTCCATTGCGTTCTTTGAGATGATGCAGGTCTGGCGAGACGCCGGCACCTTTGACGGCTTGGAGCTTTCAGGCAGCCGCTAACCGCACCGACTCAAAGTGAACAGACGTCGCCCTAACTGGGTTTGATCAGACAGCGTTGTTCAAAGCCGGGTTTGTTCAGACCGGGTTTGTTCAGACTGGGTTGTTCAGACCGGGTTTGATCAGATTGGGTTGTTCAGACGGCGTTGGATCAAGCCGGATTGATCAGCGAGTGCCAAGCGTTGCGGTCAACGTCTGGTCCTTGCCGCGGCGTTCAAGGAGAATCACGACCTTCTCATTGGGCTCGTGCAAACGAATCGCACGACCAACATCAGCAGCAGTCCTCACTCGGCTGTCATCAACCTTCACGATGACATCGCCTGCGAGCATTCCTGCCAGGTCGGCCCCGCTATTTGGCGACACTTTCTGGACAAACGCTCCTGAGGTTGCAGTGATGCCAAACCGATTCAGGATGCTCTCATCAAGAAGTCCGACGTCTCGCGTTTCTACGCCGAGCACCGGCTGGCGTTGATCGACTTTTCGGCCTGCTTGCAGGTCCTCGATGATCGATCGAATCGAGTCGATCGATAACGCGAACCCAATGCTTTGGGCATTGTCCAAGATGGCTGTATTCACGCCCACCACTTGGCCTGAGGAGTTCACGAGCGGGCCGCCAGAGTTTCCAGGGTTAATAGCGGCGTCGGTCTGCACTAATCCATCGAGCACGCCCCCACTGGGCACCTGGATGGACCGGTTGAGGGCCGAGACGATTCCACTGGTCACGCTTGGGGCTTCGCCGAGGTTGAGTGCGTTGCCAATGGCCACCACTTCGTCACCCACAACGAGCGCATCGGAACTGCCGAGTTCTGCGGGTGTCACCTGAGCGTCAAGCCCCTCGGCCTGAACCAACGCCACGTCGTTCTCAGGGACCGAACCCACGAGTCGAGCTGTCGCACTTTGGCCATCAGCAAAATCGAGTTCAATGCGATTGGCGTCCTCAACCACATGAGCATTGGTCAGCACGAGTCCGTCGGCGCTCAAGACAACTCCCGAACCCGCCGCATCACCCGTGCGCGACCCAGTGTGTACTGAGACAACGGACGGGCGAACCTTGTCGAGGAGGGCGCGGATATCGAGATTGGGTCCTGCCACCGTGGCCGAAGGGCGGTTCGCAGTGGCGGTAGCAGCAGACGGAGTTGGAGTGGGGACCGGCCGGTTCCACAGCACAAATGCGGTGCAACCGCCCGCTACCACTGCACCGACGAGTCCGCCGATGAGCGCTGCCCGCAGCGACCCGCCGCGTGGTCCTGAGGGTTGGGCTGCGGGTTGAGCCGCGGCTGCAACTCCCCATTGAGGCGGAGTTGCAGCGAACGAGCCATACGGACCGGTCCCGCCCAGCGGTGGGGCCTGAAACGCAGTGGGTCCGGGACTTGACTGAGCGCCCAGCGGAGGTGGCAGTGGAGCCCCCTGAGGAGGCGGTATCGGAGTGCTGTCCGAAGGAGATAACGATGGTGGGTGCGGCTCGCTTGCACCATCCTCGAGATTGCCGGCCACGCCAAGATCGCCAGCATCACCGCGCTGGTTGCGGCCAAAGACCGCTGACCAATCCATTGACGATGCTGGAGTACCTAGTTCACCTGCGGTTTCAGGAGCCGGGGGTTCCGCCGAAGGCGCCGCTGGGGGCACTTCGGGTTGCGGATCTCGCTCAGGTGAGACCCAATCGTTCGGCTCAGTCATCACACGAGTATGGGCGATCTTGAACCGATAACCACCTCGGCCGTGAGAACCCTCAGATTCGATGTGACCTTCGTCGCTCTCAACAACCCCTAAATCGCAAGGTTTCGCCCGAATAAAGGGTTCGAGGGTGACTACCTCTGAGTCGACTCTCAGACCACTGAAAATAGATGGAACAAAACGGGGCCGCTGAGCGTCAGACTCCACGTATGACTTCTTCACTCGACACGGAATGGATGGCGCAGGGCAACTGTGCCAATAAGCCGCCGAGCACCTTCTTCCCCTCAGATGGGGTTGGAGTCGATCTCGCCCGACGCGTGTGCGACGGGTGCCCCGTCAAGGATCACTGCCTTGAGTACGCCCTGACCAACAGAATCGATCACGGGGTCTGGGGTGGCACTTCTGAGCGTGAACGCCGGCGCATCCTAAAGGCCCGCGGCGTCAGCATCGTCGCTGCCACCACGGCCTGATTTCTAACTTCACCGCAGGTGATTTCCAGTAACCGCCGTTCAGGCGATAGCTGAAAGGTCAGGCTGCGGAATCGGTGTTTTTCTCGTTGTCGTCGTCGTTGCCGCCGATGCCCTTTTTGAACTCTTTCTGAGCTTGCCCGAGATTCCGAGCAAGCTTGGGAATCTGAGATCCACCAAAGAGCACTACTGCTGCGATCACGACGATGATCCACTCGTTGCCACTGAACATGTTGATCAGCGTACCGTGAGTCGAGCCACTCCCGTCCGCGATGAACCGGAATCATGGTGCCGGTCCTTTGTCACGACACACCTTGCAGCGAGCCAATGACTACTGAACAACCCGACAAACACACACTCGCTCAGCGTCGAAGCACGCTCCGCAACGAAGCGAGGATGGCCCGCAACGCGGTGGTCGGAACTCAGCGAGAAATCGCCACAGTGTCGGTGCAGCAGAAGATGGAAGCTCTCCTCACCGAGCTAGCCACTCCTCCGGGGTGCATCGCTCTGTCGCTGCCCACCGACGGCGAGATTGATCTTGCGTCAATTGCTCCGACGCTTCGCTCTGCTGGTTGGACCCTGACGCTTCCCGTTGTGCACAGCGCCGGTGAGATGACGTTCCGCAAGTGGGATGTCGATAGCCAACTCACAACCAACAAGTTTGGGATTGCCGAGCCCGTTGACGGGCCGGACCTACTCCCCGATGTGGTGGTGGTTCCGTGCGTGGCGCTTGACCGCTCGGGCAACCGCCTCGGATTCGGCAAGGGGTACTACGACACGGCGCTCAAGCGCGCGGGGTTTCCCTTCGCAATCGGGGCGGTGTTCGACGAACAACTCACCGACCGAGTGCCTGCAGAGCAGTGGGATGTAGCGCTCGACGCGGTAGTCGCACCGAGCGGAGTATGGCGCCCAGGGCGCCAGGGCTGAACTACCTCAGGCTGTGCGGGTCTGCTGCGCCGCACGAGCAAGTGCGCGCTGGCGACGGATCCGCCGACGCTCACGCTCGCTCAAGCCACCCCAGATGCCGAACTTCTCGCCGTTAGCAAGGGCATATTCCAAGCAGTCCTCGCGCACGACGCAACCCTGACAAACCGACTTGGCTTCCTTCGTAGAAGCACCGCGCTCAGGAAAGAAGAGGTCGGGATCGACTCCAAGACAGTTGGCAAACATTTGCCAGCTCTCACCTGATTCGGTTTCCTCTGACTGCTCCATCTGGTTCTCCCTGATGTCGTCCATGGTCTCCCCCAGCCAAGTCCTCGAACCGCCACTGAGGCTGCACGATGAATTGGCATTGCTGCTGTGGAGACGACCGCCGGGTTCACTCCCACAGCCGACGAGCGAGTCTCAAAATGGCGAGAACCCAACGACATCAAATGGGGAACGAGACGCTGGCGAACCATCTCGGCTTGTAATTACATCCTTGTAGTTGTGCATCTTTGCCGGGGATTGCGGGAAGCGCAAGTGAAACTTGAGGTTTTGGACGATTGGTTGGACTAGCGCCGACCGCGAATCATTTCTCGACGCTGAGCGAGAAAGTCCACGAGCACAAAATCTCCGAGGTTCTGGGGGCTGGTGAAGAACGCCCTCCCCCGATTGAGCTTGGTCATTTGCTCAACGAAATGCTGCAAACTTCGGTCCGGGTCCAACATGAAAGTATTGATGCGGATACCCGCTTTGGTGCAGCGAGCTACCTCGAGCAACGTGGCATCCACGGTCTCTCGCACGGGCGGATAGTGAAACTCAGGGTCGCCGTGTGAGTTGATATGAGCAGTGGGTTCACCGTCGGTGATCATGATGATCTGCTTGGTGCCGGTCTGACGGTCCAGCAGCCCACGAGCCAGTTGGAACCCGTGTTGCATGTTGGTCCCGTAGACAAAGTCCCAGCTCACCTCGGGGAGCTGGGCAGGCTTCAACACTCGGGCTACCTCTGAGAACCCCACAATTCCCAGATAATCCCTGGGGTACTGCATGGAAATCAGGGCATGCAGCGCCATGGCGACTTTCTTCGCCGGGAGGAAGTTGTCACGCATTGGCATGGAGAGCGACAGGTCCAGCATCAGCACAGTGGCGGACCGGACTACTTGTTCGGTCTGCTCAATCTCGAAATCGTCCGGCGTGAGTTGCACCGGAGTCGTGGCACCTCGCATTACGGCGTTTCGAATGGTCCGCTCGATGTGGAGATTGAACGGATCGCCCCACTCATAAGGTTTCGTTTCATACGTGCGTTCATGACCCATGCCGACTTGTTCAAGTTCATGCTTACCCATCTGGCCTGGATCCATATTGCGGAAGAGTTCAGCAAGAGCGTTCTGTCCGAGGCGACGCAAGCCATGTGGCGTGAGCTCTAGGCGGCCTTCCTTCTGCTCAATCAAGCCTGCTTCGGTGAGCATCTTGGTGAGTTCCGACATGCGCTCAAGGGACGCTGCGGTCTTGTCGCCAAGGAGTTCCCGCACACGATCAATGTCGACTTCGGCGAGAGCTCCAGGGTTTGAAGACCCTTTGAGCATCTGTTCGAGTTGATCGAGGTCGCCGAGTTCGGACATGACCTGCGAGCCAGACGCCATATCGAGCGGATCCATCCCATCGAATTGGTAGCTGTTCTCCCAACCCGCATCAGGAAAGGCACTCCGAAGGCTTTCTCCGAGTTGGTCCATCTGCCAGCGAAGATCCAGGTCTTCCAGCAACTGGTTTGAAAGATCTTGGAGTTGTGCCCGCTGCTCAGGCGTCATCGAGTTGAGCATGGCCTGCATTGCTGCCATCCGCCGTGCCATGACTTCAAGCAGCTCATCGAGGGTCTCAGGGTTCTCTGGGAAGAAGTCGCCGAAGCGCTCCATGAACCCCTCGAAGTCTGGTTCCTGACCAGCGGCACGCTGGGCGAGCATCTCATTGAGTGCGCCGAGCATGTCCTTCATACGAGCCATGTCCTCGGGGGTCATGTTCTGCATGGACCCGGACATCTGATCTACCGCTTGTTGCATCAACTGCTGGCGAAGGCGGTCTACCAAGCCGTCGAACTTCTCCTTGGCCTCCTCAGAGGTGAAGTCGTAGGAATCAAGTCCCTTGACCTTTCCCGCCAGATCCGGCGGGAGCATCCCCAGTTCCATCTGCTTTTCTGCAACGGACTGAGAGGTGAGTTCATCCCGGCGGCTATCACCGGACTCTTTGGCATCGGCGAGTTGCTGCTCAAGCGAGGCGTGCTCGAGATTCACCACCTCGCTCAGTTCCTCGGAGATCTCCGAATACACGCCGCCAAGGTCAAACTTTTCGAGGAGGTCGCTTCGACGCTCTCGCAATTGTTCGAGCATCTCACGCATGCCCTGAAGGCGCTCTCCATTGCGGTCCTCGAAACCGTTGCGCATCAATTCGCGCAGAGCAGAGTTCAGGTCTCCGTGGTAGAGCAACTGATCGGTGAGTTGCTCCATGAGGTCGAGAGCATCAACCTCAAAGCCGACCTGCGTGCCGTCCCAAGGTGAATATCGAAAGCGTGGCCGAGGCATGTTCGGAGGGTACTCCTGACCTGCTGAGTTCGGCCCGCACTCTGCGACCCTGCTGACCAATATCGGGACTAGCGATGAGCTCTTAGCCTCGAGCCCGATACTGAGCGCGACCCCCGGAGGCATCCTTGTTGAGCCGCTTCGAAAGATGGAGCCCTTCGAGGATGAACTCCACTGCGGAGGCAACCTCTCCCGATGTGGCATCTGGTCCAACGAGCTCGCCAACGGGGCCAGCGAGCGCTGCCATGCTGCTCATCAGCGAGGCGTAGGCAGCATCAGGAACATCCTCGCCAGTCTCGACAGGCTCGCGCCCCTCAAACGCCTCTACTACTGCGGTGAGTTGTGCTGTTGTCACACGCTCCCGGAACACCGACAACACCGCAGAGTTCACGATGTGCTCAAGAATCTGAGGCTCGCGTCCCTCTTCGAGCGATTCGATCTCTACCTTCCCTGCAGTTGCAGCCGGCAACGAAGCCAGATCTGACACCCGAGGGACTACTTCGGTCTCTGCGTTCTCGAGTGAGCGCCGCGCCGCGTTGGCAACGAGTACCTCGTAGTTGGCTACCGAGAGCCGGACCGACACACCCGAACGCTGGGAAATGTGCGGACTTTGACGCGCTACCTGCGACACAGTGGCCACGATGTCGGTCATGAACTCCGGAACCGTGACGCTCATGGACTCGTCGGAGAACAGCACCGCCTCTTGAGTCACGATCGCCATTTCGGTTTCCACGTCGAGTGGGTAGTGGGTGCGGACCTGCGACCCGAACCGGTCCTTGAGCGGCGTGATCAACCGGCCGCGGTTGGTGTAGTCCTCGGGGTTAGCCGAGGCCACCAGCATCACGTCGAGTGGCAGCCGAATCTTGTAACCGCGAATTTGGACGTCCCGTTCCTCCAACACATTGAGCAGACCAACCTGAATGCGCTCGGCCAAATCGGGAAGTTCATTAATGGCAAAGATGCCTCGGTTGGTGCGCGGCACCATGCCGAAATGCAGCGTGTAGTCGTCGGAGAGGTAGCGCCCCTCAGCAACCTTGATGGGGTCGACCTCACCAATCAGATCGGCAATTGAGGTGTCTGGGGTTGCCAGTTTTTCGCCGTACCGAAGCGAACGATGAACCCAATGAATTGCGGTGTCATCGCCCTCTTCATCGACTTTGGCACGGGCCACAGCCGACACGGGAGCGTAGGGGTCATCGTTGATCTCAGAGCCAGCAACGATGGGCATCCACTCATCTAGGAGTTCAACCAGGCCACGGATCATCCGTGTTTTTGCCTGGCCACGTTCGCCCAAGATGATCACGTCATGGCCGGCGAGCAGGGCGTTGGCCATCTGAGGAAAGACCGTGTCCTCGTAACCAAGGATTGCGGGGAAGAGCGACTGGTTTGCCTTCAGTCGTGCCACCGCGTTGCGACGGAGTTCTGATTTGACCGGAACCGATTGCCATCCGGACGCTCTCAGCGCCCCGAGGGTGGTCGGAAGGTCGGACGGTACGGACGGTGGCAGCTGCGTCATTGCAGCAGGGTAACCGTGTCCGACCCCACCGAGCAGTGCGGGTTCTCAGCGCACAATTTTGGAGCGATCGCTATTGCTGCTGTTGTTGCTGTTGCTCTTGCTGAATTGAACTGCCCGACGAAATCTGCGGACGCCGGGCCACGGTGACCATGTCCGTAGGGATAACCGTCAACTCCTGCGAGCTACCAAGGAGGCGGGCACCGCCGCCGGCGAGGCGACGGATTTCCATCTGCGCAGATTCGGCAGCAGCAAAGACTCAACGGAACCGAATCAACGACGACACAGACATAACTGAACCGATTCAACTGAACCGATTCAACTGAACCGATTCAACTGAACCGATTCAACAGTGGCGACTCAACGGCGGCGCAGAGTGATGATGATCCAATCGCCGAGCGCCACGGTTCGGATCACTTCACAATTGGGCGCATTACCGACGACTCGATCAGTTTGTTCCGCCAAGACTCCGGCCGCAACGAGGTAACCACCCGGTTTCACCCGCTGCGCGATTTCGGCACCAAGGTCATCAAAGACCGGTGCGAGGAGATTGGCCACCACAAGGTCAAAGGATCCTTTGACTTCACGAAGCGGCAGCGCGCTTGCGGTGATCTGATCTGCCACGCCATTCACCACTGCGTTCGCCATGGTTGCCGCCACAGCCGCCGGATCTATGTCGATTGCCACCGCCCTGTGCGCCCCGAGCAGTACCGCAGCAATGCCGAGCACTCCGCTCCCACAGCCCACATCGAGCACCTCAACCGGTGCGGCGGACTGCTCGAGCAACACCGCCAATTCGGCAAGGCACCGCTGCAATTCGGCAAGGCACCCTTGGGTGGTTGGATGACTTCCAGAGCCAAAGGCGGCTCCTGGATCGATGACGAGATCAATTACTGGCCGAGCCCCGCTTGAAGGTCGGTCCATTGCCCCGCTCGCGAGTCGGTCAGTTGGGCTGTGATCCCCTGCGGCGCTCACCCACGGCGGGCGCAGGATGAGACGATCAGAGATGACCACTGCGACATCTTCGGCACGCCACCGGTGGGACCAGTTGTCCGTTACCTTCACGATCTCGGCTCCGGGCAGTTCAACCATGGCGTCGGCGAGCCGTTCGCTGGGCAGGTCAGCGGTGAGCACCACGAGCTGTTCGGCCCCATCACTTTCCGAGGGTTGGCCCAGATCGCCACTACCCACACCTGGCCCATCAATCAAGCCTTTGTCATCGTTCACAAGGTCAGCAGCTTCACCGACAGCACTCGCGCCTAGAGAAAAACAGCGATCAGCGAGGAGTTCGGCTTCCTGTGCTGTGCATCGGATTTGCAGGACAACACGTTCATCATCGTGTGCCAATGGCCACGATTCAGAGCCGAAATCATTCACGATTGAACCGTAGGTCCAGTGGACCATGGTCGCGGTATTCACGTTCCCGCCCCCAACGTTGGAATCCGACTTTGGAAGCCAACATTGGGTTAGTTGGGCGGCCCTCCGCCTCGGGCGGTAGGTTCAGCACCGTTACGGCAAGATATTTGCCAATTGCAGATCACACACCCGCCGCACTGTCAGCGCAGCGGGAACGGAGGCACGGTATGAGCCAAACCATGGAGCGGCCCGGGGCGAACGCCCCAGTGGTCAATGGACGTCGCCCAAGCGGACGGCCTTGGCCCATTGAAATGTTCTCCACTGCCATCGGCAAGAAGTGGGTCATGGCGGTCACTGGCATAGCCCTCATGGGGTTCTTGTTCGCCCATATGGTCGGCAACGCAAAGATGTTCCTTGGCGCAACGGAATACAACCATTACGCCGAGGCGCTGAAGGAACTTCTCGTTCCCATCATGCCGCCCAACTATGTGCTGTGGGGCATGCGACTCGGACTCGCCACGTTCCTGATTCTTCATATCGTTTCTGCCGCTTCGCTAACCCAAATGAACAAGCGGGCTCGGCCCATGAAGTACCAGTCGTCACGCGACTACATCGCAGCCAATTTCGCGTCACGCTCCATGCGTTGGACTGGCGTCATCATGTTTCTGTTCATCGTGTTCCACCTTGCCAACCTGACATGGGGTGCGTGGGTTCCGGGTTATGTGAAGCCAGATGTGTACGGCAACGTGGTGGCCAACTTCAATCAATGGCCAATTGCGCTCATCTACATCGCAGCCAATGTCGCAATTGGCATCCACCTGTTCCATGGCGCCTGGTCAATGTTCCAGAGCCTTGGACTCAATAACCCCCGCTACAACGGCGTACGTCGGGGCTTCGCCGCAGGGTTCGCCGGGCTAGTAGCCGGCGTGAACTGCCTCTTTCCCATCATGGTCCTCGCCGGCGTCGTTCACTGACGACCGCATAAGGAGAAACCCCCGTGGCACTCACACTTGATTCCAAGATTCCCGATGGTCCCCTCGCAGACAAGTGGACCAAGCACAAGTTCGACCTGAAGTTGGTGAACCCCAGCAACCGCCGCAAGTTTGAGGTGATTGTTGTGGGAACCGGTTTGGCCGGCGCCGCAGCGGCGGCATCGCTTGGTGAGCTTGGCTACAACGTGAAGGTCTTCACGTACCACGACTCCCCCCGCCGGGCGCATTCAATTGCCGCCCAGGGAGGCATCAACGGCGCCAAGAACTACCGCAACGATGGCGACAGCGTGCACCGCTTGTTCTACGACACCGTCAAGGGTGGCGATTACCGCTCCCGTGAGGCCAACGTGCATCGCTTGGCTGAGTCATCGGTCAACATCATTGATCAGGCCACTGCTCAGGGTGTCCCCTTTGCTCGCGAATATGGCGGTCTGCTCGACAACCGCTCGTTCGGTGGCGCACAGGTCGCACGAACCTTCTATGCCCGTGGTCAGACTGGCCAGCAGTTGTTGCTCGGCGCGTATCAGGCCCTTGCTCGCCAGATCCATCTTGGCAACGTCACCCTGTACAACCGCATGGAAATGCTTGACGTAGTCACGCATGACGGTCGGGCCGCTGGAATCACCGTTCGCGACCTCCTCAGCGGTGAAGTGAGTGCTCACTCTGCCCATGCCGTGCTGTTGTGCACTGGCGGTTATGGCAACGTCTACTTCCTGTCGACCAATGCCAAGGCCTGCAACGTCACCGCCACTTGGCGAGCCCACAAGAAGGGCGCAGCATTCGCCAATCCGTGCTTCACGCAGATCCACCCCACGTGCATCCCGCCGGCTGATGAGTTCCAGTCGAAGCTGACACTCATGAGTGAGTCGTTGCGTAACGACGGCCGCATCTGGGTGCCGAAGGAATTCGACGAGGCTCGCTCTGCCGGTGAGATTCCTGAGTCCGAGCGCGATTACTACCTCGAGCGCAAGTACCCCGCCTTCGGCAACTTGGTTCCCCGAGATGTCGCCTCCCGTAACTCCAAAACCGTGGTGGACGAGGGACGCGGCGTTGGTCCGCTTCGCAACGGCGTGTACCTGGACTTCTCAGACTCCATCAACCGCTTTGGCAAAGAGACCATCAAGGCCCGCTACGGGAACCTCTTTGACATGTACGAGCGCATTACTGGCGAGGACCCATACGAGTCCCCCATGCGTATCTATCCCGCTACTCACTACACAATGGGTGGCCTGTGGGTGGACTACAACCTGCAAACCACAGTCCCCGGGCTCTTTGCGCTGGGAGAAGCCAACTTCTCTGACCATGGCGCCAACCGACTGGGCGCATCGGCGCTCATGCAGGGACTTGCAGACGGGTACTTCGTAGCGCCCGAGACTGTTGCCGGCTACCTCTCGGACCTGCTCGGCACCTCGCCGCTTGAGACCACGCATGAGGCGTTCGCAACGTCTATTGCCGAGACCAAGGACCGGACTCACCAGTTGCTGTCCATTAAGGGCACCAAATCGGTGGACCACTACCACCGGGAACTCGGCAAGTTGGTCTGGGACTACTGCGGTATGACCCGGGACCGGAACGGTCTGGAGAAGGCACTCACCGAAATCCCTGCCCTTCGAGACGAGTTCTGGAAGAACGTCAAGGTGCTTGGCAACAACGAGAGCCTGAACCAGTCCCTCGAAAAGGCCCTCCGGGTTGCTGATTTCATGGAATTCGCAGAGTTGAAGGTCTCCGATGCCCTCCATCGCGAGGAGTCATGCGGTGGGCACTTCCGTGAGGAACATCAGACCGAAGAAGGCGAAGCCCTTCGTGATGATGAGAACTTCTGCTACGTGGCCGCTTGGGAATATGGCGGCCCCGATATCCACAAGGACTCGGTGCTCAACAAAGAGCCACTGGTGTTCGAGAACGTGAAGCTGACGCAGCGCAGCTACAAGTAACGGCTGAAGGAACAAGATGAGCGAAACCCTGAACCTCACCCTGAAGGTCTGGCGCCAAAACGCCACCGGTCAGGCTGGCCACTTCGAGACCTACACCACGGCGGTTGCCGATGATGCGTCGTTCCTCGAGATGCTCGATTACGTCAACGAAGATCTCATTCGTAACGACAAAGAGCCGATCGCATTTGATCACGATTGCCGTGAGGGAATCTGCGGTAGTTGCGGGCTGATGATCGACGGGCAAGCCCACGGTCCCCAGAAGGGCACTGCAACTTGCCAGCTCCACATGCGCAAGTTCTCTAATGGCGACACCATCACCATTGAGCCGTGGAGAGCAGCGGGCTTTCCCATCATCAAGGACCTGGTAGTGAATCGGGCGGCCTTCGACCGGATCATCGAGTCCGGCGGCTATATCTCGGTGAACACCGGGTCAGCACCTGACGCCAACATCATTCCTGTGCCCAAAGAGACCGCTGACGCCGCTATGGACGCAGCAGCGTGTATCGGTTGCGGGGCGTGTGTAGCGGCCTGCCCGAACTCAGCAGCGAACCTGTTCACAGCAGCCAAGATGCAGCACCTGAACCTGCTTCCCCAGGGCCAGCCAGAGCGCTACTCGCGGGCAGAGTCGATGGTGGAGAAGATGGAGGAGTTCTTTGGCTCCTGCACCAACCATGGCGAATGCAAGGAAGCTTGCCCCAAGGAAATCTCCATCGACTTCATCGCCATGATGAACAAGGACTACATCAAGTCCAAGCGAGTGAATCGCCGACGTTTGGGCCAAAAGAAGGTCGGCTAGGCACTGAAGTGGGCAGCTAGCTGGCAGCTAGAACGCAAGCAACGGGGTCGCCATTGGCGGCCCCGTTTGCTGTTCCTGCGCCGGCTAGATCCCTTGTGCCGGCTGGCTGGGGTTAGGCGGTGTCTGGGTGCCCGGGCGGTTTGAGGTGCCGGTGCAGATTGAGGGCTGGAGCGGAGCGTCGCGCGCTTACTGGACCCCAGACGCGAAGAAGGGGGCTGCGGCGAACCGCAGCCCCCTTCCGGTTAAAGATTGATCAACCGACGATGGTGAATGGCACCTGGACGTCAGCGTCGTTGTTGCTGCCCACGCCATTGGTGACTCGCACGTAGCAGGTCGTGGACTTGGTGTAGCCAGCAGCAGCGGTGTCGCCTGCGGCGTAGCAGCCCCAGAGCTGATCGCCAGAAGGCTCTTCACCACGGAAGACGGTGACCAGCTTGTTGCCTGATCCGGTGGCCGAGCCGTTTGGTGTCAAGGATGACAACGGGGCACAGTCGAAGGCCACGTTGAAGGTGGGGTCGGCGATGGACTTGTTGCAGACGTCAATGAAGATCAACGTGTTTGCAGCCTGGCCGTTCCAGTACACACGGACCTGAGCAGTACCCGGGTTCGTAGCAATGGAGACAGGCGAGGCGGGGATGATGCCGTTGCCAACCGTAGGAATGGTGGTGGTGGTGGTCGTAGGAGCAACCGTGGTGGTTGTCGTAGGAGCAGCGGTAGTCGTGGTCGTAGGAGCAACCGTGGTGGTTGTCGTAGGAGCCTCGGTAGTCGTGGTCGTAGGAGCAACCGTGGTGGTTGTCGTAGGAGCCTCGGTAGTCGTGGTCGTAGGAGCAACCGTGGTGGTCGTGGTCGGAGCCTCGGTAGTCGTGGTCGTAGGAGCCTCGGTAGTCGTGGTCGTAGGAGCCTCGGTAGTCGTGGTGGTGGTTCCCGGGGTGGGCGCCGGCATGGCGCACGCGCTCACACCAAGTGAAATCGAAAGACCGAGTGCCACAAGAACGGCCCGGCTTTGAGTGGATCGGAACTTCATTTGTTGCCTCCAACTGGCAATTATGGGGAACGCAGTGCGTCCCAATCAGATTCCCCGGTTGGGGACATGCGCTTTTGTAACAAGCCAGAGGGACTTGCCGGGGACCTACAAGGCAACTTCAGGTGAACATCGGGCAACGCGCCATGGCCTGTTCCTGAGAGTCGGCTCCGGAGAAACCTCTGGGGACCAGAAACTGCACAAAACCGCCGATACGCTCGCCAGAGCCGGTCCGACTCGGCGCTTGGAGGAATCCCATGACTGGAACACCGTTTTTAACACGCTCGGCCACCTCTGCGGCATTGCTAGTACTCATGTTCGGCGCCCTCCTGCCTGCCTGCAGCAGCGATAATTCAGCCGCGCCATCGGCGACTTCGCCTGAGCGATCCACAACCACAGAGGACCGTCGGGAACCTGGCAGCTCAACTGGTGGCTCGGATGAAACCTCCCTCCCCGGTATCCCTGACATTCCTGACCTACCGGAAATCCCAGGTGCCGAAGAACTCGGTGATTGCGCCGAAGTGGTCTTGGCCTACACCCAACTTGCGTTCACGGTCCTGCAAGGTGCCGAAGCACAGGCAGAGGTCAACGCTGTACTCGCAAAGGTGAAGTCCAAAGTGCCAGCGACACTCCAAGACGACCTGAAGGTCGTTGGCGACTCTTATGCCAAGGCAGCCGAAGCAGGACTACTTAACGCCGGGCAAGTACTTGATGACCCCGTGTTCAAGAAGTCCAACAAGGCAGTCGGCGACTACCTCAAAAACGAATGCGGGGCACCGCTCGGCGGGAACTAAGGCCGCTTACTGCTCGCTGGATTATTCAACCCACAGCGAGGTCGGGCACTAGGTGTGGGCTAGTTGCTGTCGGCGGGACCGCTGGCCGAGGGACCAAACAGGTCGGCTGCCCACTTTGTCCATGCATCAGCGGCGGGAGCCGGCGCAGGCTGAGCGGCGGGAGCCGGCGCAGGCTGAGCGGCGGGAGCGGGTGTTGACTCGAGTTCTGGCGCTGGAGGCCCAGGTTGCTCAGGAATTGAGTGC
>Ga0164294_10002117_pt1 | contig 18127 bp, 31 predicted proteins | sample GEODES005metaG_FD_111479 | JGI IMG/M metagenome (GOLD analysis project Ga0164294, IMG submission 111479) | Oligotrophic lake water microbial communities from Sparkling Lake, Wisconsin, USA - GEODES005 metaG | ecosystem: Environmental > Aquatic > Freshwater > Lake | place: USA: Sparkling Lake...
ATGACCACCGTGCACAGCTACACGATGGATCAGTGCCTGCTCGACTCGCCGCATGACGACTTCCGCCGGGCCCGGGCCGCTGCCCTCAACATGGTGCCCACCTCCACCGGCGCCGCCAAGGCGGTGGGCGAGGTGTTGCCGGCGCTCAAGGGTAAGCTCAACGGACTCGCCGTGCGCGTGCCGACCCCCAATGTCTCGCTGGTCGACCTCGTCTTCAGCACCACCGAGCCCGTCACCAAGGAGGCCATCAAGAGCGCCCTGGTCGCCGCGGCCGAGGGCCCCCTCAAGGGCATCCTGGTGGCCACCAACGCGCCGCTGGTCTCCACCGACCTGAACGGCAACCCGGCCTCCTGCATCGTCGACCTCTCGCTCACCCAGACGATGGGCACGCACATGGGCAAGGTGCTGGGCTGGTACGACAACGAGTGGGGCTTCTCCAACCGCATGGTCGAGCTGCTCGTCCGCGTCGCCCGGCTGGAGAAGTGATGAGCGCCATCCCTTCTGTCACCCAACTCGATCTCGATGGCGACCGCGTCCTGCTGCGGGTCGACTACAACGTGCCCATGGAGGGCGGCAAGATCACGGATGACACGCGCATCCAGGCGACCCTGCCGACCATCCGCTACCTGCGCGAAAAGCGCTGCCGCATCGTCATCGCGAGCCATATGGGCCGCCCCAAAGGCAAGCGCGACCAGAAGCTGAGCCTGGAGCCGGCGGCGGCCCGCCTCGCCGAGCTGCTCGACACCGAGATTGTCTTCTCCCACGACTCGGTGGGCGAAGAGGTGGAGCTCCTCGCCCACGATCTGCAGGCCGGCGGCATCATGGTGCTGGAGAACCTGCGCTTCAATATGGGCGAGACCAACGGCGACGTCGAGTTCGCCAAGGCCCTCGCGCGCCTGGGCGCCGTCTACGTCACCGACGCCTTCGGCGCGATGCACCGCGGCGACACCTCCGTCTCGGTGGTGCCGGGGCTGATGGAGCAGGCGGTAGCCGGGCTGCTGGTGGCGGCCGAGGTGTCGGCCCTCACCCAGATCACCGAGTCGCCCGAGCGGCCCTACGTCGCCATCCTCGGCGGGGCCAAGGTCTCCGACAAGATCGGCGTGATCGAGAGCCTCGCCCGGCGCTGCGACACGCTGCTGATCGGCGGCGCGATGGCCAACACCTTCTTGAAGGCCCAGGACATCAACGTCGGCACCTCCAAGGTCGAAGACGACAAGCTGCTGCTGGCCCGCCGCACCCTGGAGCGCTGCGCCGAGCGCAACGTGAAGGTGCTGCTGCCCGTCGACTTCGTCGTCTCCGATCGCTTCGCCGCCGACGCGGTGCCGGGCGTGGTGCGCAGCATCCCTGACGGCAAGATGTCCCTCGACATCGGGCCGGAGACGGTCAAGCTCTTCGCCGCGGAGATCGCGGCGGCGGGCACGGTCTTCTGGAACGGGCCGATGGGCGTCTTCGAGTGGGAGCACTTCGCCCAGGGCACCCGCGGCATCGCCGAGGCGGTGGCCGACGCCAAGGGCTACACGGTGGTGGGCGGCGGCGACAGCGCCGCGGCGGTGCAGAAGTTCGGCCTCGCCGACAAGGTGCGCCACGTCTCCACCGGCGGCGGCGCCAGCCTGGAGTTCATCGAGGGGCTGGAGCTGCCGGGCATCAAGGCGCTCAAGCCGCTGCGGAGGGGCTGATGCGCCGCCGCAAGCTGGTCGCCGGCAACTGGAAGATGTTCAAGGGGCCCCAGGAGGCCGACGTGCTCGCCCAGGCGATCAAGCGCCTCGTGGTGGACGCGCCGGCGGTGGATGTGGCGGTGGCGCCGCCTTTCCTCTCCATCCCGGCGGTGGTGGCACGCCTCAAGCACAGCGGCGTGAGCGTGGCCGGCCAGGACCTCCACCCCGAGGCGCAGGGCGCCTTCACCGGGGCCGTCTCGGCCGAGATGCTGCGCCAGGCGGGCTGCACCTACGGCATCGTCGGTCACTCCGAGCGGCGCACGCTCTTTGGCGACACCGACGAGGCGGTCGGCAAGAAGGTGCGCGCCGCCTTCCGCGCCGGGCTGCTGCCGATCGTCTGCGTGGGCGAGACCCTGCCCGAGCGTGACGGCGGCCAGGCCGAGCGGGTGGTGATCCGTCAGCTCGAGGCGGCCTACGCCGGCACCCCTCCCGATCAGGCGGCCAGCTCGATCGTCGCCTACGAGCCCGTCTGGGCCATCGGCACCGGCCGCACGGCCTCGGCCGAGCAGGCCCAGGCCATGCACGCCACCATCCGGGCCTGGGCGGCAGAGCGCTTTCCGGCCTTCGTGGCGGCGCAGCTGCGAATCCTCTACGGCGGCAGCGTAAAGGGCGGCAACGCGGCCTCCTTGCTCGGTCAGGCCGATGTGGACGGCGCGCTCGTCGGGGGCGCGAGCCTTGACCCCGAGGAATTCGGGCGCATCCTCTCCGCAGCGGCCGCCGTTTCTGGTTAGCGGCTGCGGCGCTTCTTTTGGCGGCCCCGCCCGGCGCGGGCTGCCGACTTCAGGACCGGTATGCACACCTTCCTCATCGCCCTGCACGTCTTTCTCTGCCTCGTCCTCATCGGCGTCATCCTGCTCCAGCCGGGCAAGGATGGGGCCGCCTCCTTGGGCGGCGGCGGCGGCAACCAGGGCTTCTCGCCCCGCGGCCAGGGCAACGCCCTGTCGCAGGCGACCACCGTGGTGGCGGTGATGTTCATGGGCACCAGCATCACGCTGGCCTGGCTCGGCACCGAGACCGACGAGGCCGGCGACGAGCTCCAAGAAGACATCCTGCGGCTGCAAGAAGAGGCCAGCAAGATCAACGCGGTGGAGACCCCGAAGGAGGCCGCGCCCGCAGCTCCGCCGGCGGAGGCCGCTCCCGCGATGGGCGCACCCGCCGCGGCTCCGGCAGAAGCGGCTCCGGTCGTGGCGCCCGAGGCCCCCGCGATGGCGCCGGAGGCCCCGAAGAATTCTCCTTGACGATGTTCGATGAGCCCCATATAAGTGGGGCGTTCGCGCGAGTGGCGGAATTGGTAGACGCGCAAGGTTGAGGGCCTTGTGGCGGCAACGCTGTGGGGGTTCGAGTCCCCCCTCGCGCACCACACAAACAAATGGCCGCAGTTCTTCGGAGCTGCGGCCATTTCGCTTTGGGGTCACAAAAAAGGGGCCGACCCGAAACGCCGGTCGGCCCCCCTCGATGCAGCCCCGCTCAGGCCTCGCGGCGCATCCGCGGACAGGTGGCGCGGTTGAGGCAGCTCCCCCAGATGTCGTGGCGATGGGCCACGATGGCGAGGCCATGGGCCGCCGCCATCGCCGACTGCCGGTCTTCGATGACGGGATCGTCGAACTCGAAGATGTGGCCGCAGTCGCGACAGATGAGGTGGTCGTGGTGATCGTGGCCCTGGGCCACCGGCTCGTAGCGGGTCTGCCCGTCGTCGAAGTGGCGCTCGTGGGCGATGCCCGCTTCGACGAAGAGCTTCATCGTCCGGTAGACGGTGGCGTAGCCAACCCCGGCCATGTCGCCCTGCACCCGCTCCAGCAGCTCCTGGATGGAGACATGATCGGTGGAGCCGGCGAAGACGCGCAGGATCACGTCGCGCTGCCGCGTCGACTTCAGGCCCTTCTCCTGGATGTAGCCCTCCAGGCGCTCTTGCAGGACGGCGAGATCAGACATTTTCCGGCTCCCAAAACGACATAGCCCGGTGATTCACCGGGCCATGTGTGCCTGAGTACGCGATCAGCCCTGCTGGGCGGTGTCCGCGTCCTGCGCGCTGCTGTCCCCGCCGACGTCGGCGGAGAGGTCGGCGGCGGTCTCGTCGGCGTTCTCGCCCACGGCGACCACGGGGCCAACGGTGCCCAGCAGCTCGATGATGGCCATCGGGGCATTGTCACCGTGGCGCGGCCCGACCTTGAAGATGCGGGTGTAGCCGCCCTTCCGGTCCTTGAAGCGCTCGGAATACTCCCCGAAGACAAGGTTGAGGGCGTCGCGGTGGAGGACCCACCGACGGGCCCGACGGATCAGGTGAACGCGCCGGGCCTTGAGGGCCTGGGTGGCGTTCGGCCCCTGGACGTCGGAGGGCTGAATCTCCTTGCCGAGGGTGATGATCCGCTCCGCATAACGGCGGAGCTCCTTGGCCTTCGCTTCCGTGGTGCGGATGCGGCCGTGGAGCATGAGAGAGGTGACCAGGTTCCGCAGCAACGCCTTCCGGTGGGCGGTGGTGCGGCCGAACTTGCGACCTGCCTTAAGGTGGCGCATGGCAGACTCCTTGGGGGAGGCTCCCCCGAATTCACGCGAGCTCTTCCACTACACCCGATTCTTCGGGAAGTTGTGGAGCTTCATCCCGAGGGAGAGCCCGAGCTCCGAGAGGATTTCCTTGATCTCATTGAGCGACTTGCGGCCGAAATTCTTGGTCTTGAGCATCTCAGCCTCAGACCGCTCGACCAGCTGCCAGATGTACTCGATGCCGGCGTTCTGGAGGCAGTTGGCCGAACGAACGGAGAGCTCGAGCTCGTCCACCCGCTTGAACAGACTGTCATTCCAGTCCTGATCGCCACCACCGCCCATGTCGTGCTCAACCGCTTCGGTGTCTTCCGAGAAGTTGATGAAGACGCTGATCTGCTCCTTCATGATCTTCGCAGAGAAGGCCACGGCGTCTTCGGGACGCACGCTGCCATCGGTCCACACCTCGAAGGTGAGCTTGTCGAAGTCAGTCCGCTGCCCGACGCGGGCATTGGTGACGACGTAGCGAACCTTGCGGATGGGGCTGTGAAGCGCGTCGATGGGGATGGTCCCAATCGGCAGATCGTTCATCTTCTTCATGGAGCCAGGGACATAGCCCTTGCCCATCTCAACGCTGACCTCAGCGATGAAGCTGCCGTTCTCCGTCAGGGTGGCGATCGGGTGGTCCGGGTTGAGGACCTCCGCGGCGCCATCGAAGCGGAGATCGCTCGCGGTGACCACCTGGGTCTGGCCGGGCGTGCCGCGCTTGTCGATCGAACCCTTGAGGGGCTCGGTCGAGCTGGTGCGGATGCGCACGCCCTTGAAGTTGAGGATGATGTCCGTGACGTCTTCGACCACCCCGGGGATGGACGAGAACTCGTGGAGGACTCCCTCGATCTTCACGGTCGTGATGGCCGCACCCTGAAGGCTGGAGAGCAGGATCCGGCGGAGGGCGTTGCCCAACGTGATGCCGAACCCGCGCTCAAGCGGGCGAACGACGAACTTGCCGTAGGTCTGGGAGACACGCCCATCACGCTCCAAACCCTTGGGTCGGATGAGGGTGCGCCAGTTTGCAGCGACGACTTCTTCCATGAAAGCTCCTGACCAGGCTTCTGCTGACGGGGCCGCGCCAGCTCATCGCCCAGAAAGGGTTGAGCAGGCCCGGCGAACGCCGAGCCCACAGGCCCCCCGCACGCGATTAGACGCGGCGGCGCTTGGGCGGACGGCACCCATTGTGAGGGATGGGGGTCACGTCGCGGATCTGGGTGATCTTGAGACCGGAGTTCGCGATGGCGCGAAGGGCGGACTCACGACCGGCGCCCGGCCCCTTGACGAACACGCCCACGGCCTTCATGCCATTGTCCATGGCCTTGCGAGCGGCGTCTTCGGCGACGAGCTGCGCGGCGAAGGGAGTGCTCTTGCGGGAGCCCTTGAAGCCCTTCACACCGGCGCTCGACCAGGAGACGGTGTTGCCGTTCGGGTCGGTGATGGTGACGATGGTGTTGTTGAAGGTCGCCTGGATGTGCACGACACCGGCAGGGACGTTCTTCTTGACGCGCCGAACGGCGGTCTTGCTGCGAGGATTCGTTGACATCGTAGCCTCCTACCGCTTCTTCGCGACGGCGCGACGGGGGCCCTTGCGGGTGCGGGCATTGGTGTGGGTGCGCTGGCCACGGACCGGGAGGCCCTTCTTGTGACGCATGCCGCGGTAGCAGTTGATGTCGATGAGCCGCTTGATGTTCATCGCCACTTCCTTGCGGAGGTCGCCTTCGACCTTGTAGCGGCGCTGAATGATCTCGCGGATCGCAGCAACCTCAACCTCGGAGAGGTCGTGGGTGCGGATGTGCGCGGCGACGCGGGCCTCAGCGAGGACCTCGTTGGCGAGCGCCTCACCGATGCCGTAGAGGTACCGGAGCGCGACGTCGATGCGCTTGTTGCGCGGAAGGTCGACACCTTCAATTCGGGCCATGGTTCACCCCTGCCGCTGGTTGTGCTTCGGGGTGTCGCACACGACGCGCAGGACGCCCTCGCGGCGCAGCAAGCGACACTTCTCGCAGATCTTCTTGACGGATGCCTGGACTTTCATTCTCCACTCCTCGCCGGCGCTGCCGGTTCATCGGATGGAATACGGGGCGGCGGAGCCCGGGTGAGGACTTCTGGACCCTCAGGGGTGATGGCCACGGTGTGTTCGAAGTGGGCAGCGAGGCTGCCGTCCTTCGTCACCACGGTCCACCCATCCTTGAGGACCTTTGTGTCCCAGGTGCCCAACGTGATCATGGGTTCGATCGCGAGGCACATGCCTGCTTTGAGCAGGTCTCCGGTATTGGGCTTGCCATAATTGGGAACCGAAGGACGCTCATGGAGCGCCCGGCCGATCCCATGTCCGACGAACTGCCGGACAACGCCGAAGCGGTGGGGGGAGGCCGTTGACTCGACCGCATGGCCGATGTCCCCGATCCTCTTTCCTTCACGCGCACAAGCGACGCCCTGGTATAGGCTTCGCTCCGTTACGTCAAGGAGCAGCCGCACCCGCTCAGGAAGCTCGCCCACGCCGACGGTGAAGGCCATGTCGACGTGGTAGCCCCCGCGGTGCAGCCCGAGGTCGATGGAGAGGATGTCCCCCTCCTTGAGCTGCCGCCGGTTCGGAATCCCGTGAACAACCTGGTCGTTGAGCGAGGCGCAGATCGTCGCAGGAAAGGGCGGCGTGCCGGTCTGCCGGTAGCCCTTGAAGGAAGGCAACGCGCCGGCCTCGCGGATGAAGGCCTCCGCCACCTCGTCGAGCTCAAAGGTGGTGACACCCGGCACGACCATGGCCCGCAGCTTCTCGGCCAAGGTGCCCAAGACCTGCCCGTTGGCGCGCATCATCGCGATCTCGTGGGGCTCCTTGATGACGATCATGCGCCCTGCACGGAGGCCATCGCGGCCTCGAGTTGGGCCTGCACCACAAGGATGGGGGCGTCGGCCAGGATGGCGTGGGTGGGAATCCGTTGGCGCAGCCAACCCAGCACCGGCGAGGTCTCGCGGTGGTAAGTCTGGATCCGGTTCAGCACGGTCTCCTCGGCATCATCCTTGCGCTGCACCACCTCTCCACCACACCGGTCACAGACGCCGGCCTGGGAAGGAGGATTGGCCTCGATATGGTAGGAAGCGCCGCAGCCATTGCAGGTCCGGCGCCCGGAGAGGCGGCCGACCACCACGGCATCGTCCACCTCCAGGCTGAGCACGAGCCCCAGCGCCTTGTCGCGGGACCCCAGCCACTCCACGAGCAGCTCGGCCTGGCGAACCGTGCGCGGAAAGCCATCGAGGAGCGCACCGCCGGTGGCGTCGGCCTCCATCAACCGGCTGGCGACGATGTCCACCACCACCGAGTCCGGCACCAGCTCGCCACGGGACATGTAGCCCTTGGCCAGGAGCCCCAACTCCGTCCCCTCCTTCAGGTGCTTTCGGAAGATGTCACCCGTGGAGACATGCGGAACACCGAGCGCCGCACAGACGGCACCCGCCTGGGTGCCCTTTCCCGCGCCTGGCGGGCCGAAGAGAACGACAAACACAGGCTCACCTCAAGCGAGTCAGGTTTCGTCCTCTCCAAGGGCACGCCGACGACCCCGACCCCCACCCTGGGCCCCGAGCGTTCCATCATACTGCCGGGTCAACAGGTGTCCCTCGATCTGCGCCACCGTGTCCAGCGAGACGCCGACCACGATGAGGAGGCTGGTGCCCCCGAAGTAGAAGGGGATGCCATAGGCCGAGATCAGCACGCTCGGGAGCAGACACAAGGCGGCGAGGTACAGCGCACCCGCAGCGATCAGCCTGGAGAGGATGTGATCGAGATACTCGGCGGTCGGCTTCCCGGGGCGAACGCCCGGAATGTAACCACCGTGTTTGCGAAGGTTGTCGGCCACGTCCACCGGATTGAAGGTCACCGCCGTGTAGAAATAGGCAAAGACGACGATCAGGACGATGAAGGTGACGTTGTATACCCACGAACCAGGCGTAAAGGCCGAAGCCAAGGCCTGAAACAAAGGATGGGGGAAGAGGCTCTGAATGGTCGCCGGGAACATCATCACCGAGGAGGCGAAGATGGGCGGAATAACGCCCGCCACGTTGACCTTGAGCGGAAGGTGCGTCCCCTGGCCACCATAGGTGCGACGTCCGATAATACGCTTGGCGTACTGAATCGGGACGCGGCGCTGCCCGCGCTCCATGAAGACGATGGCCATCATGACCACCACCATGAAGGCCAGCAACAACATGCACTGCAGCAGGTTGATCTCGCCGATGTCAACCTTTCGCATGAGCTGCGTGACGCCCGACGGGATCCCCGCCAGGATGCCGGTGCTGATGATCAGCGAGGAGCCGTTGCCAATGCCGCGGTCCGTGATCTGCTCGCCGAGCCACATCACGAAGCAGCTCCCCGCCGTCATCGTGATCATGGTGAGGATACGAAATCCCCACCCCGGGTCCACGACGACGTCGGAGCCGCCGACCACCATCGACTCCATGCTCAGCGCGATGGCCAGAGACTGAACCAGCGCGATACCAATCGTGAGGTAGCGCGTGTACTGATTCAGCTTCTTCTTGCCGGCCTGCCCCTCATTCTTGAGGCGCTCGACCTGCGGCAGCACCACCTGCCCAAGTTGGACGATGATGCTCGCGCTGATGTAGGGCATGATGCCCAGAACGAACACGCTGAAGTTGGCCAGCGCGCCGCCGCTAAACATGTCGTAGAAGCCGAGCAGTCCGCCGCTGTTGGAGTCGACGTACTGCCCGAGCGCCACGCGATCGACACCGGGGGCTGGCACAAAGATGCCCAGCCGATACACGGCAATCATCGCCAACGTGAAGAAGATGCGGCCCCGAAGTTCGGCGACCTTCAGAATGTTGGCGATGCCTTCAATCACGCTAGCCTTCCTCGACCGCACCACCCGCCGCGAGAATCTTCTCACGGGCAGCGCCGCTGACCTTCACGCCGCGAACCGTCACGGCATGGGTGATCTCACCGCCGCTCAGAATCTTCACGCCACGGCCACGGGCAAGACGCACCAGGCCGCGAGAGACGAGATTTCCGAGGTCGACCACCTCACCAGCTTCGAAGCTGGCAGCGATGGCGTCGATGGAGACCACATCATCCTGAACGGAGAAGATGTTGGTGAAGCCCCGCGCAGGGAGTCGGCGGTAGAGCGGCATCTGGCCGCCCTCAAACCCGCGACGCACACCGCCGCGAGCGCCCTGACCCTTGGTGCCCCGGCCTGCGGTCTTGCCCTTGCCAGAGCCTTCACCGCGACCGATGCGCATACGCTCCTTGCGGGAGCCCGCGGGGGGATGCAGATTGGAAAGTTCGTCCGCCATTGGTAATCTCCCGCGCCTACTCGCCGGCCACGTCGATTTCTTCGACGTCCACGAGGTGCAGCACCTGCTTCACCATCCCGCGAACAGCCGGAGTGTTTTCCAAGACCCGCCCGTGGTTGAGCTTGCCCAGCCCAAGTCCACGAGCGGTCGCACGCTGATGAGCGCTGGTGTTGATCAGGCTCCTCTTCAGCGTCACCTTCAACTTCTTCATGACCGCTCCTTTCAGCGCCGACGCTCAGGCGTGCGCGCTGTTGGCCCCGCCCCACACATGGGAGCCGACGGTGTAGTCCTTGATGATGTCCTCAACCGGACGACCCACACGGTTGGCGTAGCCTTCCGGCGACTCCAACTGCTGCAGGGCCTCGAAGACAGCCTTCACCACGTTGTGTGGGTTGTTGCTGCCAATGACCTTGGTGAGAACGTTGTGGTAGCCCGCAGCGTCCAGGACGGCGCGAACGGTGGGACCAGCAATAACGCCGGTACCCGGGCTGGCCGGACGCAGCATCACGTCGACCGCTCCGTAGCGACCGTTCACGAGATGCGGAACGGTGCCCTCAAGCAACGGCACCTGCACCATGTGGCGCCGGGCGTGCTCAGTGGCCTTGCGGATCGCTTCCGGCACCTCGTTCGCCTTCCCGTGCCCGAAGCCGACGCGGCCCTTGCCGTCACCGACCACCACGAGCGCCGAGAAATTGAACCGACGTCCGCCCTTCACGACCTTGGCGACGCGATTGACGAGGATGGTCTTCTCAATGAAAGAAGACTCCTCGTCCCGCTGCCGGTCGCCGCGACGCTGACGGCCGCCGCTGTTGCCTCTTCCCTCTGTGCGATTCTCGCTCATGTTCGTGCCCGCCTCAGAAATTCAGCCCGCCTTCACGCGCACCATCAGCCAGCGCCTTGACGCAGCCATGGTACAGATACCCATTCCGGTCGAAACACACCGCCGTGACGCCAGCCCCGATGGCCAACTTGGCCACCAGCAGTCCGACCTCACGCGCCGCGGTGACATTGCCACCATGGCCCGTGTGTTCCTTCAGTTCGGGAGACAGCGTGCTCGCCGCCACCAGGGTGTGCCCGCGAACATCATCGATGATCTGCGCATACACATGGTTGGTCGACCGGAACACGCACAGCCGAGGACGCTCAGCGTCTCCCCGGACCTTCTTGCGAATATGAGCCTTGCGCCTGTTCCGGGCGACATCGCGCTCACTGGTGCGTCCCATTGGAATACCCTGCCTTCGAGTTTCTCAGGTTCACTTCTGACCGGACTTGCCGGCCTTGATCCGAATGTGCTCGCCGGCGTAGCGGACGCCTTTGCCCTTGTAGCTGTCCGGACTGCGGAACTCACGCAGCTCGGAAGCGACCTGGCCGACGCGCTCACGGTCCGACCCACGCACAACCAGCTTGGTCGTGCCGTCGACACCGATGGTGATGCCAGCGGGGAAGGGGTAGACAATCTGGTGGCTGAAGCCGAGCGACATCACCAGAGAGGTCCCCTTCACTTCAGCCTTGTAGCCGACGCCCACGATCTCCAGCTTCTTCTCGAAGCCGGTCGACACGCCAGTCACCATGTTGGCGACCAGCGCCCGCATGAGACCGTGCGCCGCACGGTTGGTGTCCGCCGCCTCTACGACCAGCTGGTCGCCAGCGACGTTGAAGGTGACACCGGCCACCTGGGCACGGCTGAGATCACCCTTCGGGCCCTTGACCCGAACCACGCTGCCGTCGGCGGCGAAGGTCACACCCTTCGGCAACACGATCGGCTTCTTTCCAATTCGCGACATAGCGCAACCTCGGTTGCTAGGGGTTGTGGCGCATCACCACACGTAGCAGAGGACCTCACCGCCGACGCCTTCACGGCGCGCGTCGCGGTCCGTCAAGACACCACGGGGCGTGGTCAGAATGGCGACACCGAGGCCGTTGCGAACCCGCGGCAGCTCGTCCTTGCGAACGTAGGTTCGCCGGCTCGGCTTGCTCACGCGCTCAACGCCGCGGAGCACCGCTTTGTTGGCTGAATCGTACTTCGGGTAGACACGCAGGTATCCCTGTGCGCCGCCCTCGATTTCCTGGTGATCGGCGATGAAGCCCTCGCGCTCAAGGATCCGAACGATGTCGGCCTTGATGTTCGAACGAGGCACCACGAAGCTCTCGTGGCGAGCATCGACCGCGTTCCGGATCCTCGTCAGAAGGTCTGCAATCGGGTCCGTCATGATGGGTCTCCTTGATTCTGATGCTGGTCAGCGCTGGCTGAAAGCCAACCGTTACCAGGACGCCTTCTTGACACCGGGGATCTGGCCACGAAGGGCGAGAGACCGGAAACAAAGACGGCACATGTCGAACGCCCGAAGATAGGCGCGCGACCGCCCGCAAAGCGGACACCGATTCTTCTGGCGAACAGCAAACTTCGGCTTGCGTTCGGCCTTGGCAATCATGGACTTCTTGGCCACGTTCCCACCTCTATTCTTTGCCTTGAAGGACTACTTCCGGAAGGGGAGGCCCAGCTTGGTGAGCAGGGCGCGGGCTTCGTTGTCCGTCTTGGCGGTGGTCACGAAGCTGATGTTCATTCCGGTGATCTTCTGGATCTTGTCGTACTCAATCTCGGGGAAGACGATCTGCTCCGTCAACCCCATGTTGAAGTTGCCGCGTCCGTCGAAACCATCGGTCGGCAGACCGCGGAAGTCGCGCACGCGCGGCATCGCCAGAGAGATCAGACGATCAAGGAACTCCCACATCCGCTCGCGGCGGAGGGTGACCTTGGCGCCGATAGCCAGACCCGCGCGCAGCTTGAAGTTCGCGATGGAACGACGAGCCTTGCGGATGACGGCCTTCTGACCGGTGATGTCGCCCAGCTCCCGCGCGGCGTTCTCCAGGATCTTGACGTTCTGAATCGCCTCTTTGATGGAGGTGTTCAGCACGATCTTGGTGAGCCGGGGAACCTGCATCGGGTTCTTGTAGCCAAACTCAGCGGTCAAGGCCGAAGTGACCTCGCTGCTGTAGAGCTTTTTGAGTCTCGGTTCCATACCTGTGATTCCCTTCAACTCACGCGAGGGTCTTGCCAGTGCCCTTGTCGAAACGGACCTTCTTGCCGTCCTCGACACGGAACCCGACCTTGATGGGCTGCTTGGCTTCGACATCGTAGACAGCCACCTTGCTGATGCAGAGGGGGGCTTCCTTCTCGATGATGCCGCCCGGCCGATCGGCGGTCGGCTTGACCGCCCGCTTGACCAGGTTCACCTTCTCAATCGTCACGCGGCCGCTCTTGTGGTCCACGCGAACCACACGGCCCGTCTTGCCGCGATTGCGGCCTGACAGCACGACGACGGTGTCGTTCTGCTTCACCTTGTAGTGCGCCATCACAGCACCTCAGGGGCCAGCGACACGATCTTCATGTAGTTCCGGGCGCGCAGCTCGCGCGCAACCGGACCGAAGATACGGGTGCCGACGGGATCGCCTTCCTTGTCAACCAGGACGGCGGCGTTGGTGTCGAAACGGATGTAGCTGCCATCCTTCCGACGGATTTCACGGCGCAGGCGAACGATGACGGCCCGCGCGACGGACCCCTTCTTCGCCTTGCCATTGGGAATGGCTTCCTTGATGCTCACGATGATGACGTCACCAATGGAAGCGTACTTCCGCTTGGAGCCACCGAGCACCTTGATGCACTGGACCTTCTTCGCCCCGGAGTTGTCCGCGACGTCCAGAATGGACTGCATCTGAATCATAATTCACCTCATGCAGCGCGGGTGCGCTCAGGCTCGACCAACAACGACCCAGCGCTTGGTCCGGGACAGGGGACGAGACTCCTGGATGACGACGATCTCATCCATCTTGAACTCGTTGCCCTCGTCATGGGCCTTGTACTTCTTCCGCCGGTTGATGTACTTGCCGTAGCGAGCGTGCATCACCTTGCGCTGCACCTCGACCACGACCGTCTTGTCCATCTTGTCGGAAACGACACGACCGACGAGACTACGACGACCACTGGAGGTCTGCTCTGCCGTCATTCCATCCTCACGTTGCGCCCGGCTGTATGCCGGGGGCGAAATGTGCCAGGTAGGTCTCCCGCGAAGCAGGACGCTACGAGGCCCAGATGAGCACCAGAAGGCCCGACAAGTTACCTCACTTGCCGGGCCCTGTCAAAGGCTACTCCGCGCCTTCGCCGATCTGATCGGCGATTCCCTGCAGGAAGCCGCCCTGGGCCGGGGCCGACGACGCGACGGTCACCGGCATGCGGCCGTACTTGTTGCGCAGCGCATCCTTGTCGAGGCCGCGCTCCAGCTCGCGCGAGCGAGCCTCGGTGCGGACCCGAGCGATCTCACGACGCAGCTTGCCCGGCTTGGAGCTGTCGGTCTGCTGTCCCATGCGCAAGCGGAACATGGACTCCGCGAGCTCACGCTCGGCCCGAGACTCGGCCTGGATCAGGTCCGCGTCAGACAGAGTGGTGTAATCAACGGCCATCACAGCACCTCACGCCGGCTCAGGAACTTGGTCTGGATCGGCAGCTTGTGCCCGCAGAGACGGAAGGCCTCACGAGCCACGTCCTCCGGGACGCCCTCGATTTCATACAGCACCTTTCCGGGCTGGATGACCGCCACCCACTCTTCGGGATTGCCCTTACCTTTACCCATTCGGGTTTCGGCAGGCTTCTTGCTGACCGGCTTGTCCGGGAAGACCCGGATCCAGACCTTACCGCCGCGCTTCACGTGGCGGGTGAGCGCAATACGCCCCGCCTCAATCTGCCGAGCGGTCAACCAGCCGTCTTCAGAAGCCTGAAGGCCGAAGTCACCAAAGGAGACGTCACAGCCGCGGTACGCAAACCCGCCGCGACGGCCCTTCTGGCACTTGCGAAACTTGACGCGTTTTGGACTCATCATGATGAATGCCCTCCGTCACCACACAGCCCTCAGGCCGCGCGGTCCTCTTCGCCAGGGAGGATCTCACCCTTGAAGACCCAAACCTTCACACCAATGACGCCGTAGGTGGTCTTGGCCTCAGCGAAGCCGTACTCCACGTTCGCGCGAAGGGTGTGCAGGGGGACCCGCCCTTCCCGATACTGCTCGGTGCGCGACATCTCGGCACCGCCGAGACGACCCGCGCACATGACCTTGATGCCCTTGGCGCCCGTGCCGGGCTTGAGGGCCTGGCTCATGGACTTCTTCATCGCCCGCCGGAAGCTGACGCGCTTCACAAGCTGAGCGGCGATGCCCTCCGCGACAAGTTGGGCGTCGGCCTCGATCTTCCGAACCTCGATGATGTTCAGGAAGATCTCAGTCTCACTCATCTTCTGCAGGTCGGCGCGCAGCGAGTCGAGACCGCTGGCACGCTTGCCGATGATGACGCCGGGCTTGGCCGCATGGACGAAGACCTTGGCCTTGTTCGCCGCACGCTCGATCGTCACACGGCTAATGCCGGCGCTCGCGAGCTTCTCCTTGAGGAAGTTGCGGATGCGGATGTCCTCGTGGAGGAACCGCTGGTATTCGCGCTCGGCGAACCACTTGGAATCCCAGTCCCGGATGATGCCGAGACGAAACCCCGTCGGATGAACCTTCTGTCCCATCAGACCTCCCCGCCGCCCAACACGACGGTGATATGGCTGGTCTTCTTAAGCACCTTGGTCGCCATGCCGCGGGCGCGGGGCCGGAACCGGCGAAGCGAGGGGCCCTGGTCGACCGTAACTTCCTTGACGTAGAGAGTGTCCACGTCAACGCGCTTGTTCTCGCGCTCAGCCTGATGCTCAGCGTTGGCCACGGCGGACTCGACGACCGCGCGGAGGAAGCCAGCGGACTTCTTCTCCACGAAGGTGAGCAGCTCGAGGACCTCGCCCACCTGCCGGTTGCGAATCAGATCTGCGACAAGTCGAGCCTTCCGCGCGGACACCCGCGCCAGGCGGTGACTAGCTTTTGCTTCCATTTTCGTCTCCGTGGGCGGCCGGGCTGGAGACCCGACCGCTCCCTGGCGCGGAATCAGCGCACCTTGGTCTTCTTGTCGGCGGCATGTCCGAAGAAGGTACGGGTGGGGGCAAACTCACCGAGCTTGTGCCCAACCATGTTCTCCGTCACGTAAACCGGAAGGAACTTCTTGCCGTTGTGCACCGCGAACGACATGCCGACAAACTCCGGCAGGACGGTGGAGCGGCGGCTCCAGGTCTTGATGACCTGACGAACGCCATTCTCGCGAGCGCTGACCACCTTGCCCATCAGATGCTGATCGACGAAGGGGCCCTTCTTAATAGAACGAGACATCGTATCCTCCGCGAACCAGGCTCAGCGCCGCCGCTTGACGATGAACTTCGACGACGGCTTCTTGGGCAGCCGAGTCTTGTAGCCCTTGGTCGGCTGGCCCCACGGGGTAACCGGGTGCCGGCCCTTGGCGCGACCCTCACCACCACCATGCGGGTGGTCGATGGGGTTCATGGCGGTACCGCGAACGTGGGGGCGCTTGCCCAACCACCGCGTACGACCCGCCTTGCCGATGACCTGGTTCTCGTGCTCGAGGTTGCCCACCTGTCCGACGGTCGCCCGGCAGAACTGGTGGACCTGACGGATTTCCCCGCTCGGCAGACGGAGGAGGACGTAGTCGCCTTCCTTGGCCATGACCTGAGCGTAGGAACCGGCAGCGCGGCACATCTGCCCGCCCCGAGCGACCTGGAGCTCCACATTGTGAACCCAGGTGCCGAGCGGCATGGCCCGAAGGGTCATGCAGTTCCCAGGCTTGATGTCCGCCACGTCGTCGGTCACCACCGCAGCGCCCACCTGAAGCCCCTCAGGAGCCAGGATGTAGCGCTTCTCACCGTCTGCGTAGGCGATGAGGGCGATGCGAGCCGTACGATTCGGATCATACTCGATCGAAGCGACCTTGCCGGGAACACCGACCTTGTCGCGACGGAAGTCGATCTTGCGGTACTTCTGCTTGTGTCCGCCGCCGATGTAGCGGCTGGTGGTCCGACCGGTGTTGTTGCGTCCGCCAGAGCTGCTCTTCGACTCGATCAGCGAGCGCTCAGGCTTGCTCTTGGTGATCTCTGCGAAGTCCGAGACGCTGATGAACCGGCGGGACGGCGTCGTGGGCTTGAATTTCCGAGTACCCATCGTTGTTCCCGAGAATCAAGAGTTGTAGAAGTTCAGCTTGTCGCCCGAGGCGAGCTTGACGTAAGCCTTCTTCCAGTTGGACCGACGCCCGTAGAAGCGCCCGAACCGCTTGTACTTGCCGCGCACGATCATCGTGCGGACGTCTTCGACCTTGACGCCGAAGAGGCGCTCAATGGCCTCCCGGATCTGGTACTTGTTCGAGTCCGCGGCCACCTCAAAGGCGTACACGTTCTGGGACTCGGTGAGGTTGTTGCTCTTCTCGGTCACAAGCGGCCGAACGAGCACGTCGTGAATCTGCGCCATGTCCTCACCCTCCCAGACGGCTTTCGATCTTGCGCGCCGCGTCCTGGGTGACCACGATGTTCTTGTGGCGCAGGACGTCGTACACGTTGAGACCATCAACCGGCAGAACCGTGACAGTCGGGATGTTGCGGGTGGTGCGGTCGACCACCTCGTCACGCTCAGGGACGACGAGGAGCACATCCTCGAAGCCGAAGCGCTCCATCATCTGCGCGAACAGACGGGTCTTGGCCCCACCCAGGTTCACGTCGCTGAGGACGGTGAGGCGGCTCTCGGCGGTGCGCCGGGAGAGTGCGCCACACAACGCGATCTTCCGAACCTTCTTCGGCAGCTTGTGGGCGTGCGAACGCACCACGGGGCCGTGCGACACGCCACCGCCGCGGTACTGCGGCGCGCGGGTGGAACCCTGGCGGGCGCGACCGGTGCCCTTCTGCTTGTAAGGCTTGCGACCGCCGCCGCTCACCTGAGAGCGGGTTTTGACCGCATGGGTTCCAGCGCGGCGCTTGGCCAACTGGTACCGGACCACCATGTAGAACAGGTGCTCCTTCGGCTCAACACCGAACACGTTGTCCGCGAGCTCGATCTCCCCGACCTTCTCTTTGTTCGGGGAAAAGACATCAAAACTGGCCATTTGGGCCTCCCCTCAGGTCGACTTGATCTCGACGTGCACGCCAGCGGACAAGTCCAGCTTCATCAGCGCGTCGATCGTAGACTGGCTGGGCTCGACGATGTCGAGGAGCCGGTGGTGGGTGCGCCGCTCGAACTGTTCGCGCGACTTCTTGTCGACGTGCGGGCCGCGAAGGACCGTCCACCGACTGATGGTCGTGGGAAGCGGGAAGGGCCCGCGCACCAGAACGCCGGTGCGCTTGGCCGTCTCCACGATCTCCCGGGCAGAGCGATCGAGCAGCTTGTGATCGAAGGCCTTCAGCCGGATGCGGATTTTGTGAGTATTGCCCATGTGCTTGCCTTGAAAAGGGATGGGAGCGAGCCTTTCGGCCCTACTCGATGATGCGGGAGACGACGCCAGCGCCGACCGTGCGACCACCCTCGCGGATGGCGAAGCGCAGCTGGTCCTCAATGGCGATCGGGGTGATCAGGGTGATCTCGATCTCGAGGTTGTCACCCGGCACCACCATCTCCACGCCGGCCGGCAGCTTGATCGAGCCGGTCACGTCCGTGGTGCGGAAGTAGAACTGGGGA
>Ga0164294_10002118_pt1 | contig 18124 bp, 18 predicted proteins | sample GEODES005metaG_FD_111479 | JGI IMG/M metagenome (GOLD analysis project Ga0164294, IMG submission 111479) | Oligotrophic lake water microbial communities from Sparkling Lake, Wisconsin, USA - GEODES005 metaG | ecosystem: Environmental > Aquatic > Freshwater > Lake | place: USA: Sparkling Lake...
CGCGCGATTTGCCTGGTGGACAGCTGCCGCGCGCTGGAAAAGAGCTATGGACCGGACCCCGTCTGGCGGCAAGCGGCTACCCGGGCCTTGTGGGCCTAGCGGTCTGCACGTCTTTGCCGACGGAAGCGCATGACGGCTGATCTGACGCTTCCGACCTTCGCCGATGTGCAGGCCGCAGCCCAGCGGCTGCAAGGCCACGCACACCGCACGCCGGTGATGCGCTCGCGCATGCTAGACGCGGAGGTCGGCGCGCAGATTTTTTTGAAATGCGAAAACCTGCAGCGCATGGGCGCTTTCAAGTTCCGCGGGGCTTTCAATGCTTTGTCGCAGTTCACGCCCGCGCAGCGCAGCAGCGGCGTGGTGGCGTTTTCTTCGGGTAACCACGCGCAGGCCGTGGCGCTCTCAGCCCGCATCCTCGGTATGCCCGCCGTGATCGTGATGCCGCAGGACGCACCCGCCACCAAGATCGAGGCCACGCGCGGCTATGGCGCGGAGGTGCTGCTGTACGACCGCTACACCGAAGACCGCGAAGCCATCGGCCAGCGCCTGGCGCAGACGCGCGGCATGACGCTGATCCCGCCCTTTGACCACGCCGATGTGATTGCCGGGCAGGGCACGGCTGCGCTGGAGTTACTGCAAGACCAGGGGCCGCTGGACGCGCTGTTTGTGTGTGTGGGCGGTGGCGGTCTGATCGCCGGGTCGGCGCTCAGCGCCCACGCGCTGGCACCGCAGTGCCGCGTGTACGGCGTGGAGCCCGAAGCGGGCAACGATGTGCAGCAGTCTTTGCACAGCGGCCAGCGGGTGCAGATTCCTGTGCCGGCGACGATTGCCGACGGCGCGCAAACCCAGCAGGTCGGGCGGCTGACCTTCCCCATCATCCAGCGCCATGTGCACGCCGTGGTGACCGCAAGCGACGCGCAGTTGGTGGAGGGCATGCGCTTTATGGCCGCGTATTTGAAGCTGGTGGTCGAGCCCACCGGTTGTCTGGGCCTGGCGGCTGTGCGGGCGATGGGCGCGCAACTGCAGGGCCAGCGCGTGGGCGTGATTCTCAGCGGCGGCAATATCGATATGCCGCGCTTTTGCGCTTTGTTGCAGGCGGCTCCAGTCTGAGGTTTCTGGTTTGATGCGCTGCCGGGTTTAAGCGGCCCACGAGGCGCGCATGGTTTGGGCAAAACCGTCGTCGTCTTTCGGCGCAGTACGCACCTGCTGCCCCGCCACATACACGGCCAGCGGGGGCGCACCCGGGCTGGAAAAAACCGTGGCGTCCAAAGCGCTATCCGGTGGCATGCCGCACAGGGCTCCGGCCTCGCCATCGAGCACCACCCAGTCCGCGCGCTGACCCACGGCAATTCCCGCAAGGGGCTGGCCGCTGGCGGCCACACCACCGGCCAAGGCTGCTTCGAATAAATTGGCTGCGCTGCTGGCGCTGGTGCCATAGCCCGCGCCGATATTGCGTTGCCGCCGCTGCAGGCGCTGGCCGTATTCCAGCAGGCGCAGTTCTTCCGCCCACGCGCGGGTGACATGGCTGTCCGAGCCTATGGACCACGCCCCGCCGTGGGCCGCGTATGTTGCGTAATCAAAGATTCCGTCGCCCAGATTGGCCTCGGTGCTGGGGCACAGCACGATGTGCGCGCCGCTGTCTGCCACGCCGCGCAGCTCGGCATCGGTTGCGTGCGTGGCGTGTACGAGGTTCCAACCCGCATGCAGCGGCAGGTGTTGCAGCAGCCACTCCATCGGGCGCAAGCCGGTATGCGCCAGGCAATCGCGCACCTCTTGCTCCTGCTCCGCGATGTGGATGTGGATGGGCAGCTGGCGCGCATCGGCCAGCGCGCTCACTTTCTGGATGGCTTGCGCATCGGCTGCGCGCAGGGAATGGATCGCTACGCCCAGGTTGAGGTTGGGCAGATCGCGGCAGGCCTGCTCCAACCCGTCCAGCAGGGCTTCGATACTTTGGGGGCTAGACGCAAAGCGCTGCTGTTGTTCGCGCAATCCTGTTGCGTCAAAACCGGCGCGCATGTACAGCGTAGGCAAGAGCGTGAGGCCGATGCCACTGCGCTGGGCTGCGCGCACCAGCGCCATGGACATCTCCAGCGGATCACAGGCAGCCGCCCCGGTTGGGGCGTTGTGCAGGTAATGGAATTCGCAGACCTGGGTGTAGCCGCCAGCCAGCAGTTCGGTGTAGAGCCGGGTGGCAACGGCCTCGAGCTGCGCTGCGGAGATGCGCAAGGCCACGGCGTACATGCGTTCGCGCCAACTCCAAAAATCATCGCCCTGCGCGCCGCGCTGCTCGGCCAGACCGGCCATGGCGCGCTGGAAAGCGTGGCTGTGGGCGTTGACCAAGCCGGGTAGCACAGGGCCAGCCAGCACGCGTGCATCTTGGCGGGCGCTTACGGAGACATGGGTTTGGATCGCAGACCAATGCCCGGCGGTATCAATTTCCAGCAGCACATCGCGCGCCCAGGCACCAGCCACCCAGGCCTGCGCGGCAAAGAAGCGGCGGTTTTCAAGCGGCATACAAGACCTCGCAGGCGTGCAGGGCGGCTTGCAGCATGGCGCGCAGTTGCGGCTGTATGCGTCGAGCTAGATCGGGGTCGTAGGCGTAGGGCGGCGTCTCGTGCATGTAAAGGTTTTGACACATCTCCAGTTGCACGGCGTGCACCTGTGCGGCGGGTGCGCCGTAATGGCGGGTGATGTAACCGCCTTTGAAGCGGCCGTTCACCACGTGGCTGGTTTGCGGGTGGCTGGCGCAGACATCGGCAACGGCCTGCGTGATAGCCGCGTCGGCGCTGGCACCGCTGGCAGTGCCGATGTTCAGGCCGGGCAAGACGCCTTCGAACAGCCAGGGGATTTCGGAGCGGATGCTGTGCGCGTCCCACAGCAGCGCGTAGCCGTGCGTGCGGTGCAGGCGCTGTAGCTCAGCTTGTAGCGCTTGGTGGTAGGGCTCCCAATACGCGCTGCGTCGGCGGGCGCGCTCTTGCGCGTCGGGGGCACAGCCCTCGCGGTACAGAGCGTCGCCGTTGAAGAAGCGGGTGGGACACAGCTCTGTGTTGAACGCACCGGGGTACATGGGGGTGTCGTCGGGCGGGCGGTTCAGGTCAATTACGTAGCGGCTGAACTGGGGCTGCAGCACGCTGGCACCCAGCGCCTGCGCAAAGTCGTACAGCTGCGCCAGATGCCAGTCGGTGTCCTCCGATTCCAGCGCGCGCGGCACCAAGTGCGCCTGCAGATCCGCCGGAATCTCGGTGCCGATATGCGGCATGCTGATCAGCAGGGGCAGACTGCCGGTGTGCAGGGTGAAACTCATCGCAAAACTCCGGCAAAAACCACCTGACGCAGCGGGCGCGCGCCAAAGGCATAGGCCAGTTCGGCCGGGTGCTGTACGTCCCACACAGCCAGGTCCGCGCGCATGCCCGCAGCCAGCACGCCAAGGTCGTGCAGACCCAGGGCCTGCGCGGCGTGGCGCGTGACACCGGCCAGCGCTTCTTCGGGCGTGAGGCGGAACAGGGTGCAGGCCATATTGAGCATCAGCAGCAGCGAGGTGCAGGGCGAACTCCCGGGGTTGCAGTCGGTGGAAACCGCCATGGCCACACCATGCTGGCGCAGCAAATCGATGGGCGGCACACGGGTCTCGCGCAGAAAATAAAACGCGCCTGGCAGCAACACGGCCACGCTACCGGCTGCGGCCATGGCCGCAGCTCCCTCGGCGCTCAGCCATTCCAGATGGTCGCAGCTCAGCGCGCCAAAACCGGCAGCCAGTTGCGCGCCCCCGCTGTCGCTCAGTTGCTCGGCATGCAGCTTAACTGGCAATCCCAGTGCCCGCGCTGCGGTGAACACGCGGGCGGTCTGCGCCGGGCTGAAGCCGATGCGCTCGCAAAACGCATCTACCGCGTCGACCAAACCCTGCGCGTACAGGTCTGCGAGCATGGCCACAACCGTGTCGATGTAGTCGTCGCTGCGCCCGGCAAATTCGGGCGGCAGTGCGTGGGCACCCAAAAACGTGGTGTGCACGGACACCGGGTGGGTGTGCCCCAGCGCACGCGCCACCTCCAGACAAGTGCGTTCAGGCTCCAGCGCCAGCCCGTAGCCGGACTTGATCTCCACCGTGGTGACGCCTTCGGCCATCAAAGCGCGCAGGCGTGTGCTGGCAGACGCCGTGAGTTGTTCCGCGCTGGCCTGCCGCGTGGCGCGCACCGTAGAGGCAATGCCCCCGCCTTGGCGGGCGATCTCTTCGTAGCTGGTGCCTTGCAGCCGCTGCTCAAATTCAGCGGCGCGGTCACCGCCGTACACCAAGTGCGTGTGGCAGTCGATCAGCCCGGGTGTGATCAGCGCGCCACCGGCATCGTGTTGCGTGATGCAGGCGCGGGCCAAATTAGGTGGCAGTTCGCTGCGCGGCCCGACCCAGCGCAATACCGGCCCGTCCAGCACCAGCGCGGCGTCGGCGATTAGGCCGTAGGGCCGGGCCGCTTGGGCCTGCATAGTGGCGGCCTGGCAATGGGTCCACAGGCTGAGGCTCATAGGCCAATCTCCATGAACAAGGCGTCGTCGCTGTGCACAGCAAGCGTTTGCGCGGCATCGAGCGCAGCCCAGGCCAGCGTGCCGGGCTTGAGGCTCACGGCAGCATGGTCCTGAAAACGCAGAGAAGCAGGCGCGGTGTGGGCCCAGACCGCCAGCAGGGTGGGCCTGGTGCCTTGCCAATGGGTCTGACCCCTGACGCGTTGCATACCCGTTCGCGGATGGCGTGCGCTGCGTGCCATGAGGTTGAAGTCCTGCGTGGAGCCGTCTATGAGCGTGCAGCCCACCGCCAGCGCGCCGTCGAATGCCAGCGGGCTGCTGAACGCATCCAGGCTGTGGGTCTGACCCATGTCTGCCATGTGCAGCCGCACACCGGCACCGGAAAGCACCGCAAACCAGCGCGTGATGCCGTCAAAGCGCGAGAAGGGCCCGTCGGCATCGACTTTCGCGACAGATAGCCGCAGCGTCCAGTCCTGCGGCGTGGGCCAGGCCAGCAGTTCGCGGGTGGTGCCTCCGCCGTTTTTCCAGGGCGTGTGCGGTATGTCGGCCAGAGCGATCTGCTGCCAAACGGATGCTGTGTTCACAACTGAAAATTCCCTTGCAGGCTGTAGCGCATACCTGGGTATACCAAGCGGCCCTGGCTGGCTACGTGTGCGCCGCTGATCGTGCAGCGGGTGATGACCAGGCAGGGTTGGCTGCCCTGTATGCCCAAGGCAGCGGCTTCCATGGCTGTGGGCAAAGCGGCTTCTATTGAGTAGCGGGCCTCGCTCAGCGGCGCGCATTGAAACAGGTACTGCGTGGGCGTGGTGTGCGCAAAGTCCACTTGCAAATAGTCGGGCGCAGCGGCCGGGTTGACGTGGCGGTCTTCGAGCTGGATGGCGATACCGTTTTCGTAATGCACCATGACCGAATGGAAGACCCGCGTGCCACGACGCAGCCCCAGCGTCTGCGCCAGCGCGGCATCGGCCTTGACGACTTCCAGCGTCAGCACCTTGCTGCTGTGGCGGTGGCCGCGGTCCAGCACTTCTTCGTGGATGTCGCGCACCGCCAGCGTGCTGCTGATGCGGTGCCACTGCGCCACCACGGTGCCTGAGCCGCGCATGCGCGTGAGCAGCCCTTCGGCGGCGAGTTCGGTCATGGCGCGGTTGACCGTCATGCGGCTCAAGCCGAATTGCTGTTGCAGCGCAGCTTCGCTGGGAACGGCGTCGCCCGGGCGCAAAGCGCCGCTGTGGATTTGCGCTTTGACAAAAGCTTTCACCTGCTCGTAAGCCGGTAGATCGGTGCTGGACATGGTGGCGTGGAGTCTCAGGGTTTTCCCGCTAGTTTACAAGTTGTATAGACAACTACACTATCCTGATAAACCCTTAAGTGCCAGTTGGCACGTGATCGCCACAGACCTGTTACCTCCATGAATGCATCCCTTCCCGCAGCCGCGCTGCCTCCTTTTGCCGATTCCCGAGCCCGTGTAGTGCGTGCGCCGCGTGGGCCAACGCTGAGCTGCGCCAACTGGCAAATCGAAGCGGCTTACCGCATGCTGCACAACAACCTGGACCCCGAGGTGGCCGAGAACCCGGACGCGCTGGTGGTCTACGGCGGCATCGGCAAAGCGGCACGCAACTGGGCCTGTTTTGACGGAATCGTCCACAGCCTGCGCACACTGAAGACCGATGAAACCCTGCTGGTGCAAAGCGGCAAACCGGTGGGTGTGTTCCGCACCCACAGTGAAGCGCCGCGCGTGCTGATTGCCAACTCCAACCTGGTGCCCAAGTGGGCGACCTGGGAGCACTTCAACGAACTCGACCGCGCCGGGCTGATGATGTACGGCCAGATGACGGCGGGCAGTTGGATTTACATCGGCTCGCAAGGCATTGTGCAAGGCACCTATGAGACCTTTGTGGAGGCCGGTCGCCAGCATTTCGGCGGCGACTTGGCCGGGCGCTGGGTGCTGACTTCCGGTCTGGGCGGCATGGGCGGCGCGCAGCCACTGGCCGCGACTTTTGCCGGAGCTTGCTCGCTGACCATCGAGTGCCAGCAAAGCAGCATCGACTTCCGCCTGCGCACCCGCTACCTGGACAAACAGGCCGCCGATCTAGACGAAGCGTTGGCGCTGATTGCCCACCACACCGCGCGCAAAGAAGCGGTATCGATTGGCCTGTGCGGCAACGCCGCCGAGCTGCTGCCCGAGCTGGCGCGCCGTGCCAAAGCCGGTGGCCCGCGCCCGGACATCGTCACCGACCAGACCTCGGCGCACGACATCATCAACGGCTACCTGCCCGCCGGTTGGAGCGTGGCGCAATGGAAGGCGGCGCAAAAAGACCTGGCACAGCATGCCGCGCTCACGCAAGCCGCAGGCGAATCCTGCGCAGTGCATGTGCGCGCGCTGCTGGACTTTCATGCTATGGGCATCCCCACCGTGGACTACGGCAACAACCTGCGCCAAGTGGCCAAAGACTATGGCGTGGCCAACGCCTTTGACTACCCCGGTTTTGTGCCGGCCTATGTGCGGCCCCTGTTTTGCAAGGGCATTGGCCCCTTCCGTTGGGTGGCCCTGAGCGGCGACCCCGAGGACATCCGCAAGACCGACGCGAAGATGAAAGAACTCTTCCCCCGCAACGCCGGTTTGCTGCGCTGGTTGGATATGGCGGGCGAGCGGATTGCGTTCCAGGGCCTGCCTGCGCGCATATGTTGGATTGGCCTGGGCGAGCGACACCTGGCTGGTTTGGCTTTCAACGAGATGGTGCGCACGGGCGAACTCAAGGGCCCGATCGTCATCGGACGCGACCATCTGGACAGCGGGTCTGTGGCCTCGCCCAACCGCGAGACCGAGGCCATGCAAGATGGTTCCGACGCAGTCAGCGATTGGCCGCTCCTCAACGCCTTGCTCAACACCGCCAGCGGTGCGACCTGGGTCAGCATCCACCACGGCGGTGGCGTGGGCATGGGCTACTCCCAACACAGCGGTGTGGTCATCGTCGCCGACGGCACACCCGCAGCCGCCGAGCGCCTGGAGCGCGTGCTCTGGAACGACCCCGCCACCGGCGTCATGCGCCACGCGGATGCGGGCTACGCGATGGCCGAGCAATGCGCCCGCGAGCAGGGCCTGAACCTGCCCATGAAAGCCCGCTGAGATGCGCAGCGCCATCACCATCACCCCCGGCGCACTGACGCTGGAGCAGCTGATGGCGATCCACGCCGATACGGTGTCGCTGCAACTGCCCGACGCCAGCCGCGCGGCCATCCGCGCCAGCCAGCAGGTGGTACAAAACGCTGCGGATGGCGATGCGCCGGTCTACGGCGTGAACACCGGTTTTGGCAAACTGGCCAATCAGCGCATCAGCAAGTCGCAACTGGCCACGCTGCAGCTCAACCTGATCCGCTCGCATTGCGTGGGCGTGGGCGAGCCGCTGCAACCTGCTGTGATGCGCCTGATGCTGGCGCTCAAGGCGGCCAGCCTGGCGCGCGGCTATTCCGGCGTGCGCGAGGTGGTGGTTGACACGCTGATGGCTGTTTACAACGCGGGGCTGGTGCCCTGGGTTCCGTCCAAAGGCTCGGTGGGTGCATCGGGTGATCTCGCGCCGCTGGCGCACATGACGCTGGCGCTGATGGGCGAGGGCTTCATGCTAGTCGATGGTGCGCCGGTTCCCGCGCTGGGGGCCTTGCAGGCCGCAGGTATTGCGCCGCTGGTTTTGGGCCCCAAAGAAGGCCTGGCCTTGATCAACGGCACGCAAACATCGACCGCGCTAGCCCTGCATGCGCTCTTGGTATTCGAGCCGGTGCTCGAAGCCGCGCTGGTCATTGGCGCGTTGACGATTGACGCCGCACGCGGCAGTGACGGCCCGTTTGATCCGCGCATCCACGCGCTGCGCGGCCAGCCCGGTCAAATCGACGTGGCCCAGTATTACCGCGCGTTGCTGGCGGGTAGCGCAATCCGTAACTCGCACTTGCACGGCGATGACCGGGTGCAAGACCCGTATTGCCTGCGCTGCCAACCGCAGGTGGTGGGTGCCTGCCTGGACCAGTTGCGCCACGCCGCCCGGGTGCTGCTGATCGAGGCCAATGCGGTCACCGACAACCCGCTGGTTTTTGCGGAAGACCAGGCCATGTTGTCGGGTGGAAATTTCCACGCCGAGCCGGTGGCCCTGGCCGCCGACGGCATGGCGCTGGCGATTGCCGAAGTGGGCGCGATTGCCGAGCGCCGCATCGCCATGTTGATTGACAGCAGCGTCTCGCGCCTGCCGCCCTTTTTGACCGAGGACGCGGGCTTGAACAGCGGCTTCATGATTGCGCATGTGACGGCTGCCGCGCTGGCGTCGGAGAACAAATCGCTGGCGCATCCGGCCAGTGTGGACAGCCTGCCCACCAGCGCCAACCAGGAAGACCATGTGTCCATGGCTACGTTTGCGGCGCGCCGCTTGCAGGCCATGGTGGACAACACCGCGCACATTCTGGGTATTGAGTTGCTCGCAGCCGCGCAGGGCATTGATTTTTTGCGGCCCTTGCACAGCTCACCTGTGTTGGAGCAGGTGCACGCTTTGTTGCGCCAGCAGGTTCCGAAAATGCGGCAAGACCGTTACCTCGCGCCCGACATCGCCCATGCCACGGCGCTGGTGCGGGATGGTTCGCTGGCGCGGCTGTTGCAACAAATCGCGGGTTTACCCCTGCTGTGGACCCCGGCCTGAAGCCTGTTTTGTTCAGGTACCCAACCGTATACTTTGAAAGGACGCGCCATAGACACCATATCCAACGCCCCGGTTTCGAAGTTCCTCTGGGGCCCGGTCTCATTCCTGACCGTGCCAATCGCTGATTCCCTGTTTCTTTTTTGATTGGAGTTCACCATGAGCAAACGGCTAGTACTGAAAACCCTTTTGGGCGTATCCCTGGCATTGGGTCTGGCAATGGGCGCACAGGCGCAAGACGCGCTGGCACGCACTAAAGCGTCCGGCATCCTAAAAATCGGCACCGAGACCGCTTTCGCACCTTTTGATTTCATCGATGCCGGCAATCATGTGGGCCTCAACTCGGACCTGATGAACGAAGTGGCCAAGGAAATGGGCATCAAAGTCGAATGGACCACACTGCCATGGGAAGGCGTGTTGCCCGGTTTGGAGGCGAAAAAGTTTGACATGGTGACCGGCCCGGTGACCATTACCAAGGCCCGCATGGAGCGTTACCGCTTCACGCCCCCCATCGCCGAGGCCACCGTAGCTTTGCTCAAGCGCAAGGGTGACAAGACGGTGATGAAGCCCGAGGACATTGCCGGCAAACCGGTTGGTGGTGGCAAAGCGTCGGCCCAGTTGGCGCAGCTGAAAACCTTTGCAGAGAGCCTGGGCAAAGCCGATGTGCGCGAGTACCCCGGCAACAACGAAGCCTATGCCGATCTGGCCGCTGGCCGTATCGTGGCAGTGGGCAACTCGCTGCCCAATATCAGCTATGTGGCGCAACAGCGCTCCGATACCTTTGAGGTGGTCAAGCCCGCGTTTGGCTTGAAGACCTACTTCGGCTATGTGGCGCGCAAGGATGATGACTCGGCCAAGTTGATGGACGCCATCACCACCGCCATGCTCAAAATCAAAGGCGACGGACGCTTGGCCAAAATCCAGAACAAATGGTTTGGCGCTTCATTCGACACGCCGGATTCCGTGCCGACCCCGGCCCTGTAATCTTAGAGATGCCAATTAAGAAACCGCGCCCGCAAGGCGCGGTTTCTCTTTGATAAAAAGTCACCTCGAAATCCACGTGTCCTGGACGCTCTTCTTCCTCCTGGTGAAGGCCTGCGGCCTGACCATTGCCATCAGCGCGGTGGCCATCGTGCTCGGTTTGGTGATCGGCACCCTGGTATCGGGTGCCATGCTGTCGCGCAACCCGTATCTGTCCTGGAGCGGACGCACCTTTGTCAGTTTTTTCCGTGGCTCGCCGCTGTTAGTGCAGCTGCTCTTGATTTACAACCTGCTGCCCGTGCTGGGGCTGAATGTGCCCAGCCTTGTGGCTGCGGTGGTCGGTTTGGCTTTGTGCGATGCCGCCTACCAGGCCGAAAACATGCGCGGCGGCCTGACCAGCATCCCGCGCGGTTTGCTGGAGGCGGCCGATATGCTGGGCCTGAGCCCCGCGCAGCAGTTCTGGCGCATCAAGGTACCCATCGCTTTGCGCTTGACCTTGCCTGCCTTGGTGAGCGAGGCGATCATGATTGTCAAAGCCTCTTCGCTGGTGTCGGTGGTCGGTGTGGTGGAGCTGACCCGCATGGCGCAAGATTTGGCGGCCAGCACCTTCCGGCCTTTGGAACTCTTTGCCGCAGCCGGTTTCTTGTATTTTGTGATCAATTGGGTCTTGTCGCGCTTGGGGCGCAGGCTGGAGCGCTCGTTCAGCTGGGGTATCCGATGATTATTGATTTCACCCACATCATCGAGCAGCTGCCCGAGTTGGTGCGATCCATGGGCGTGACCTTGGCGATCTGGCTGGTGGGTACGGCAGGCGCGGTGGTACTGGGATTTTTTGTCACGCTGGGTTTGCGCTTCGGCCCTGCGCCGCTGCGCTGGTTGCTGCAGGCCTATGTGGAAATCATCCGCGGGACGCCTTTTTTGATCCAGTTGTTTTTGCTCTATTACGGCGGGCCTTTCATCGGTATTGCGCTGGACCCCATGCCGGCAGGTTTGTTCGGGGTGACGGTCTACGGGGCGGCCTACTTCAGCGAAATTTTCCGCGCCGGTTTTGACGCGATTCCGCGCGGCCATGTAGAGGCGGCGCAGTGTCTGGGGCTGACGCGCTGGCAAACCATTTTCCGCATTGAGGTACCTGAGATGACCATGCTGGTGCTGCCGCCGGCGGTGAATATGACGGTGATATTGCTCAAGGAGACAGCGGTGCTGTCCATCATCACCGTGCCGGAACTGACCTTTTTGATGCAGGCCATCGGTTCCCAGCAATACGCTTTTGTCGAAGCCATGGCGGTGCTCGCCTGTTTTTACTGGGCCATGGTTTCCGTGGCCGGACGCATTGGCGCGGCCTTGGAAAAACGGCTCGCCACATTCACCTTTGCCCACACATGACTGCAACACACTCTTCCCTCGGTCCGGCGATTTCGGTACGCGGTGTCAGCAAACGTTTCGGCTCGATCGAAGTCCTGCACGGCATTGACCTGGACATTCCCAACGGCCAGGTGACTTGCGTCATCGGCCCTTCGGGTTCGGGCAAAAGCACGCTCTTGCGCTGCATGGCTTTTTTGGAAGAAGCCACCGAGGGCACCATCCTGATCAATGGTGAGCCGCTGGGTTTCTCGCAAGAAGCCGGTGCTGCGCGCGTGCGGCTATCGCCCCAGCGCATCCGCGAAGTCCGCTCGCACATCGGTATGTGCTTTCAGCAGTTCAATCTGTGGCCGCACATGACGGCGTTGGGCAATGTGAGCGAGGCGCTGAAAACCGCGCGCGGCGTGCCCAAAGCGCAAGCCGAAGAACGCGCCATGGCGCAGTTGCGCAAAGTGGGCCTGGAAGACCGCGCCGGGCATTACCCCTCGCAACTCTCCGGCGGGCAGCAACAGCGCGTGGCGATTGCCCGCGCCCTGGCCTGCGAGCCCAAAATCATGCTGTTCGATGAGCCCACTTCGTCACTCGACCCCGAGCTGACCGGTGAAGTGCTCAAGGTCATGCGCGACCTCGCCGCCGACGGTATGACCATGGTGGTGGTGTCGCACGAGATCGGTTTTGCCGCCTCGGTGGCGAACCGCATCACTTTTTTGGACGAAGGCAAACTGCTGCTGCAAGGCACGCCGGCCGAAGTATTCGGCAAACCGCGTCACCCCCGGTTGGACCAGTTTTTGGACACCTATTTGGACCGGGGTGCGGCGATGCTGGTGTAGTGCTTTAGGCGCTGCGAGGCCTTCAGGGCGCGATGTCAGGCTTGAAGGGCTGCAAGCCCTGGCCTTGGGCTGCTTGGCTATGCAACTGCTTCCAATCGTCCGGCGGATGCCCGTTTTCCAGCATCCTGCTAAAAATCCGGTAAGCGTCTGTACTGCTCTCAAAGGCGCGTTTGCTGTCTTCATCGTTGACCCAGGCGTACACAATCACCCGGCTCTCGGCGTGGTAGCGGAAAAACAAACGGTATTGCTGAAAAAACTTGGCCCGCAACCAGTGCTTGTGGCTTGCGCCTAGCGTGCTGCCTTGGCGGTATTCGGGCCGCGCCGGGTCTTGCGGAATAAGGTCAAAGGCCAGGCGGGTGATGGCAGCGAGTCGCTTGCTGGCGTTCTTCTTGGTGTATCCGCCGGGGTCTTTTTTTTTCAGGGCCTGTACCTGCCGGTTTAGCGCTTCAAGCTGGGCTAAAAAGAGTGGATGCGCAAAAACCGTCCAGCCGTGTATGACCACGGGCGCGGGCTTGGCTGCTGTCATTCATCGTCCGCCGACAAGGCCGCATCCAGATCGACCTCCACCTCGCCGACCAGAGATTGCAGTTTTTGAACCAGCCCTGCGTCCAAGGTTTGCAACTGTTCGGGGTGCTTGGCCATGTCGCGGGCCAAAAAGGCCAGAAATGCGTCGAGCACAGGGTCACTGCGCGGGACCGTCGTGGCGCGCGAAAGCACCACTTCGCCGCTGGGCCGAATGCTGTAACGGAGCTTGTCGCGCTTGCCTAAGCGCAAGACACGGCGCACGGTTTCCGGCACCGTGGTCTGGTAGCGGTCGGTCAGGGTGGAATCGGCTTCGACGGTGGTGGGCATGGGGCATCCTCTTCGGCGGACATGTGATCGGTCATGGTAATGCGAATGCATTGCCGTGTCAACGATTCTGCCCACGATTCTGCGCACGAGCGCTCCGCTCAGTCCTGAAACACCTTCCCCGGATTCATCAACCCCCGCGGGTCCAGCAGCGCTTTGACCTGCGCCATCGCGGCCAGCTTGCCGCCATCCGTGGTGTCGTTCATGGCGCCGATGCGCTTGGAGCCTACGCCGTGTTCAGCTGAGAACGAGCCGCCCATGGCGCGCAGATCGCGGTACAGAATGTGTTCGACTACCTGCGATTGTTCGGGCGGCAGGGGGCCGCTGTGGTTGAGGATGATGTGCAGGTTGCCGTCGGCCAGGTGGCCGAAGATGTAGGGCTGCCAAGCCGGGTCGTACTGCGCCAGTTCGGCCTGTACCTCCGCGGCGTAGGCGGGAATGCGCGACAGCGGCACGGATACGTCGTAGGAGGGCGCTGCGGGATGCGCGCGGTAGACGATGTCGGTGTCTTCGCGCAGCCGCCACAGGGCTTCTTCCTGGCGCGCGGAGCTGGCGATGATGCCGGTGGTGCCGGGGTGGCGCGCTTCGGTTTCTTCAAACAGGGTCTCGAATGCGGCGCGCAGGCGGTCTTCGTGCGCACCACCGAGTTTGAGCAGCAGGTACATGGGCTGGTCCAGCGCAAAACTGTCTTCGTGCCAGCGCAATGCCTGCGCGTTGAGCTGCATAAAGCCCGCCCACAGCGCCTCGGCTGCGCGCAAATGGCCAGCGTCGATTTGCAGCGCGCGGGCAATCACGTCCAGCGTGGCTTCCACCGAGGGCAGACCGAACAGCGCGGTGGCCGATGCGGGGGGCAGGGGGTCGAGCTTGATCACCAAGCGGGTCACCACGCCCAGCGTGCCTTCGGCGCCGATGAACAAATGCTTCAGGTCGTAGCCGGCCGAGTTTTTAACCACCCGGGTCAGGTCCTGGAATACGCTGCCGTCGGGTAGCACGGCTTCCAGGCCCAGCACGCGGTGGCGCATCACGCCATTGCGAAAAGCCATGACGCCGCCCGCGTTGGTGGACACCATGCCGCCCAGCGTGGCCGAGCCGCGCGCGGCCAGGTCGATGCCGGGCTCCAGCTGGTGCAGCGCCGCCGCCTCTTGCAGCCCCTGCAAGGTGCAGCCCCCGCCCACCAGCGCTACGCGTTCGCTTGGGTCTATCGGCTCGATTTGATTCAGGCGCAACAATGACAAAACGATTTGCCCACTTTGCGAGGTGCTACCTCCCACCAGGCCGGTGCGCCCGGCTTGCGGCACCAGGCTGACCCCGTGTTGCGCGCATAGGCGCACGACCTGCGCGACTTGGGCAGTGCTGTCGGGGGAGACCACGATGCCAGCGTCCAGGTTGTGCGGATTCCAGCCGACGTCCAGCAGCTTGACGGCCTCGCCAGTGGCGACATGGGCTGCGCCGACTGCCGCGCGCAAGCTATCCAGAAGTTTCGTGGGCAGGGTTTGCATAGCTTGTTACCTTAGAGCGGGTTGAGCACAGCCAGTGCTGCAAGCAGGCGGTCGTTGTCCTGCGCGCTGCCGATGGTGGCGCGCATGAAACGCTCGTAGCCGGTTTCGCGCCAGGCTTTGACGATGATGCCCTGGCGCAAGAGCGCAGCCGCTTGTTCGGCGCTGTCGCTGCGGCATTCCAAGAACAGGAAGTTGGTTTGCGAATCGGCCACCCGCAGGCCCAGCGCCTTGACAGCCGCCGCAACCCGCGCACGCTCGGTACGCAGCCGCGCCACCGAGGCGCGCATCCAGGCTTCATCTTCCAGCGCGGCCAATGCGGCGAGTTGCGCTGCGGCGTTGACGTTGAACGGCGTTTTGGCCGAGCCCATGACACGGGCAATCTCAGCGTCCGAGCACACGGCGTAGCCCACCCGCAAACCGGCCAGCCCATAGGCTTTGGAAAAGGTACGCAGCACCACAAACCGCAAGCCGCTGGCTTTGAGTAATTCCAGGCCGTCCACGCTGCCCGGGTCGGCATATTCGAAATAAGCCTCATCCAGCACCAGCAGGCTGCCGGGTTGCACCGCTGCGAGCACGCGCCGCAAATCCGCTTCGCTCAGCGCTGGCCCCACAGGGTTCCAGGGCGATGACAAAAATACGATGCTGGGCGCTGCGGCCATGGCGCGCTCCAGCGCGTCCAGGTCAAAGCCGAAGTCTGCTGTCATCGGTAGTTTGAGTACGGTGGCACCGATGGCCAGCGGCTCGATCTCATGCAGGCCGAAGCTCGGTACCACGGTGAGCACCTGCTTGCCTTGCACGAGCATGGCGCGTGAGACGGCGGCGATCATTTCTTCCGAGCCATTGCCCACCACGATCTGCGCCGCGTCCACGCCCAAACGCGTTGCCAGCGCCGCGCGCAAGGCGGTGCAAGCGGGGTCGGCGTAGCGCCAGGGCTCGAACGCGCTGGAGGCCAGCGCCTGCATCACGCGGGGGGAGCAGCCCTCGGGGTTTTCGTTGCTGGCCAGGCGGGCAATGTCGTCGCGGCCCGAGGCGGCGCGTGCAATCGCCACATTGGTCCCTGCGTTATAGGGTGGCAGCGCGGCCACATGGGGGTTGAACGCCAGGCCCGTGGCCTCCGGATGCGCGCTCACGCGACTTGCTCCGGGTGGATGGCGATGGTGCGCGCAGCGGCCTGTGCGTGTGCCTGCGATTGTTCTTCGGCAATCAGCTGCGCCATGGCGCGGCGAAAGCGCGTGGGACCCAGGTCAATTTTCAGGCCGATGGGCGGCACAGCGGCGCGGTCTATGCCTTTTTGCACGGCTTCCAAAATCACCTTGTCTTCAGCGAACGCAAAGCGCACGGAGGCGGTGAACTGGCGTGAAATGTCGGCGTCACCCGGGGCAAAGTTGCGCATCTGAAACCAGTAGTAGCGCGTGTGGGTTTCGTCCACCGGCGTCATGAAGTTGTAGCTGTCCATGATGAAGCCGTCCGGGTGCAGGGGCTTGTCGTCGCCGCCCGTGCCTGCGGGCACAAAGATGGCCTTGATGTAGGCGTGACTGGGAAAGCGCACTTCGTATTGCTGCTTGCGGTCGCAATTGCCTTTGAACTTCAGGAAGGGCACATAAAACGGCGCGGGCTCCACGTTGCGCATCCAGCGTGAAACGGTGACTCCGTTGTCGGCCACGGTGGTGTCCATCAGTGTGTCTTCGCAGGCGGCATTGCCAAAGGAGCCTTGGTGCACCCAGGACACGTGCGAGGGGTCGAGCAGGTTGTCGGTGATGTGCAAATAGTTGCAGGCCATGTCGATGGCCTCGCCCTGGTTGCAGCCCCAGGCCGGGTCGTCCCAATGGGGAATCTGGTGGATGGTGGCCGGGTCGGCGCGCTGGACCTCGCCCATCCAGATCCATAACAGGCCGTAGCGCGCATGCAAAGGATAGGCGCGCACACGGGCGCCCGGCGGTATCTGGCTCATGCCGGGCACTTTGACGCAGCTGCCGCTGCAATCGAAAGTCAGCCCGTGGTAACCGCATTCAAGGTGGTCGCCCTGGATGCGCCCCAGCGAGAGCGGCAACTTGCGGTGCGGACAGGCGTCTTCCAGGGCGGCAGGGTTGCCGTTCGATTGGCGGTAGAGCACGATGTCTTCGCCCAGCACGCGCACGGCCAAGGGCTTCTCGCCGAGCTCCCGGTCCCACGCGGCGATGTACCAGGTGTTGCGCAAAAACATGGTGCTGGCTCCAATCAAACAGGGGTAAACCCCGAGCTGCGGGGTGCTTCACAATGGCTGCAAAAGGCCCGCGTTCCAGTATAGTTGTCTAGACAACTTGCGGCATAGCGGGGAAACCCCGAGCGCCGCTTCCACCACGGAGTTCGCACACTATGCTTGATCAGCAGACCCTCACAGCTTACCAACAGGACGGTGCCGCGGTGTTGCGCAACGTCATCAGTCTGGCGTGGATTGAGCGCTTGCGCGAGGGTGTGGAGCAGAACCTGCGCGCGCCCGGTCCCTACGCCAAGCACTACACCCCGGAAGGCAACCCGGGTATGTTTTTTGGCGACTACTGCAACTGGCAGCGCATCGAGCCCTACCGGGACTTCTTTTTCCACTCCAACGCCAGCGCGCTGGCGGCCGAGTTGATGGGTTCGCCCAAAGTCAATCTGTACCACGAGCATGTGCTGGTGAAAGAGCCGGGCACCAAGGAGCACACCCCTTGGCACCATGACCAGCCCTACTACCCGATCGATGGCAAAGACATCGTCAGCTTGTGGATTCCGTTGGACCCGGTGGAAAAGAACACCTGCGTGGAGTTCATTGCCGGCTCCCACGCCTGGGGCCGCTGGTTCACGCCGGCGCGCTTTGTGGACCAGAAAACCCACACCACCGCCCAGGACAGCCGTTTTGAGCCGCCGCCCGACTTCGAGGCCGAGCGGGCCCAGCACCGTGTTTTGCAATGGCAACTCGCGGTGGGTGACTGCATCGCCTTCCATGGCCTGACGGTCCACGGCGCGCCGGAGAATGCCAGCAGCCACCGCAGGAGGGCTTTTTCGGCGCGATTTACCGGGGCCGACGCCCGCTTTGTGCTGCGCAGCGGCTTTATGTCGCCCCCGCCACCGGACAGCGGCGGGCCGCAACCCGGGGCGGCGATGGACAGCGCGGCGTTTCCGGTGCTGGTCGCGGCCTAAAAGGGCGCGCCCGCAGCGAAAAGCGCCCTAAAACCCGCTGCGCGGGGCGCGTGAGAAAATCCCTTTTTTTTTCTCCCCCAGGACACACGCAATGGACGCAGAACGCAGCAACTTGATCGGCAGCACTTTGGCTGATTTGAGCAACCGCACCGCCGAACTTCGGGGGTATCTTTGACTACGCTGCCAAATCCGAGCGCCTGCGCACAGTCAACGCCTCGCTAGAAGATCCCGGCGTCTGGAACGACCCCAAGCGTGC
>Ga0164294_10002120_pt1 | contig 18120 bp, 19 predicted proteins | sample GEODES005metaG_FD_111479 | JGI IMG/M metagenome (GOLD analysis project Ga0164294, IMG submission 111479) | Oligotrophic lake water microbial communities from Sparkling Lake, Wisconsin, USA - GEODES005 metaG | ecosystem: Environmental > Aquatic > Freshwater > Lake | place: USA: Sparkling Lake...
GAAAGACCAGAAAAATATGTATCCAAGAAAAACAATACACGAAAAATCAAGAAGAATTATTTATAAGCGATTTCATTTCATAACTTGTAAAAATGGGCGTTTTAAATGAGAAAAGGTGTAAAAGTTGCGAAATAATAAATCCAAAATTGGACTTAAAGAGCCTGCACTACATTTTGTAAAGAAAAGTTGCAAAATCAATGAAAAACGGTCCCTTCACGTGTAGTATAGAAATTGATTTTTTTTAGTTGAAAGTTTTCTGAGATTTTCAAAAATGGACAAAAAAAATGTCCAATTTTCAAAAGTTGAAATATTTTACTACAAAAAATTTAATTGTGTGACCATATTTTAAAATTAGCGTCTGAACACAAAAAAAATAATTTTAAAAGTGTTACGATAATTTTTTTTTTATTTTTTAAAAAAAGTATTTGGAGATTTTTTATGTAGGATTTATATAGGAATGTTCCCTTTAGAAAAGTCTCCAAAAATCTCCGTTAAATTTTTTTGTGAAAGTTGTAACTATAAATGCTGCAAACAAAGTGAATATAATAAACATATTTTGACTAATAAACACAAAATCCTACAAAATCCTACATCAGATGCTGATAAAAAAATATATATGTGTAACTGTGGGAAAATATATAAACATTCGTCAACCCTTTATGCGCACAAAAAAACTTGTAAAATAGAGGAAAACGTCGGCACAAATGAAACACAATTTGATATAAATGATAAGGAACAATTAATTATGATGCTTATTAAACAAAATGCAGAGCTTATTAGGGAACAAGGTAATATAAGACAGATGATTGTTGAACAGCAAAATATGGTATTAGAAATTGCCAAAAATGGAACACATAATACAACTAATTCACATAATAAATCTTTTAATCTTCAATTCTTTTTAAACGAAACATGTAAAGATGCAATGAATATTATGGATTTTGTAGATTCAATTAAGTTACAACTAAGTGACTTAGAGAGAATAGGTGAAGTAGGTTATGTAGAAGGTATATCAAATATTATTACAACAAACTTAAATGCTCTAGATATTACTCAAAGACCAATTCATTGTGCGGATAAAAAGAGAGAAGTTCTATATATAAAAGATGAAAATAAATGGGAAAAAGAAGATGAAGACAAAAAGAAGATACGAAAAGTAATCAAAAGAGTTGCATCTAAAAATCATATTTTAATACCTAAATTTAAAGAAGCTCATCCAGATTGTAGTAAATCTTCATCTCCTTATTCAGACCAATATAACAAAATTATAGTTGAATCAATGGGTGGATCTGGTGATAATGATTTGGAAAAAGAGAATAAAATAATAAAAAATATCACTAAGGTAACAACCATTGAAAAAAATTAAATATATTTTTATATTAAAAATTAAAAATATATTTATTTCTTATAGCTTCTAAATTTTCTTGATTTTCTTTGTTTTCTTGATTTTCTATATTTTCTTGTTTTACGTTTTAATTTTCCACCTTCTGTTTTTATTTTAGAACCTTTATATTTTGAATATGTAAAATATTCATCTTGTTCTTTAGGTCTTACTTGTGAAAACTCTCTGGTAATAGGTGATGTAGGTTGTTCTATAATAGGTTGTGAGTTTATTGATGTTGGTTGTAATCTAATAGTTGACATATATATTAACGCGATATTTTTATTTAACAGAAATTGAATTGATATAAGTTGTATGAATATTAGATTTTAAGTGTCTATGTTTATTTCCAAACGTATATTGACAACCGCACTCACAATTTATAATTTGTGCTCTTTGTTCTTTTATTTTTTCTTTATTTGCTTCTTTCCATTTTTTTTGTGCTTCTGCGGCTTCTTCTTTATGGGCTGCTCTATATTCTTTTTTTTGTTCTGATAATTTTTCTTTATTTTTCTCTCTATATTCTTGTTGATAATCTTTAATTTGTTCTTTATTTTCTTGTGCATATTGTTTTTGATATTCTAATTTGTGTTCTTTATTTTCTTCATAGTTCTCTTTTGCTTTTTGTAAAATGTAATCTTTTTTTTCTTCATACCAAATTTTTTTATAATTTTTTTCTTCTTCTTTACACATAGCATATGGTTTATTTGAATTAAGTGTTGCTCCTAATTGTTCTATCCAATATTGTTCAGTTGATTCGGCTTCTCTTTTATTTTTACAATTATGTTCTTCAATTTGTATCATTGACCAGTTTTCCCAACCTCCATTTTGCCTAATAAATTTATATACATAACGATTATAGTTTGTGTTTTTTTCATTACAGCAAGAAACTTTATGAGTATTTTTTCTTTGAGTAAAATTTTTTGTATGACCAATATAAATATCAGTAATTAGAATATCTTTACAACAAAGTTTATAAATAATTGTTTTTGAATAATCACTAGTATTATCACTCATTATTAATAAAATTAAATAGATATTTTAAGTAATTATTTACTTATATTTATTTTTGTTTATTTTTGTTTATTTTTGTTTATTTTTGTTTATTTTTGTTTATTTGTATTGTTATCATTAATTAAAAATCTTCTGATAAAATAAAAGCATCATCAGTGTTCTTATTAGACAAACTATACTCAGAAACTTTACGCTCGAAGAAATTAGTTTTGCCCTCTAAACTAATCAACTCCATAAAATCGAAAGGATTGCTAACATTATAAATCTTTTTGTAGCCTAATTGAATGCATAAACGGTCCGCCACAAATTTAATATATTGTGTCATTAATTCTGAATTCATTCCAATAAGTCTACAAGGTAAAGCCTCACAAATAAATTCAGACTCAATTTCTACAGCTTCTTTAATAATTTCGTGAATACGATTTTTGTCAAGTTTTTTGACAAGTTTTGAATATAAAAGCACAGCAAATTCGCAGTGAAGAGCTTCATCGCGAGAAATCAATTCGTTACTAAATGTTAATCCAGGCATTAATCCGCGTTTCTTTAGCCAATAAATGCTGCAAAATGCGCCACTAAAGAAAATACCCTCTACACAAGCAAATGCAATCAAACGGGTCGCAAAACTACTACGATTATCATGGATCCATTTTTGCGCCCAATCGGACTTCTTTTTAATACAAGGAAAATTTTCAATTGCATTAAATAGCTTACCTTTCTCTTGTTTATCTTTAATATAAGTTTCAATTAAAACACTATAAGTTTCACTTTGACATGTAAGAATTCCATTAAATATTCCTCTGTGCTTCTTAGGTTCGTTAAAACAATATGTAGATTCATTTTCAAATATTTTTTCTATACTAATTATTTTTATTCTTTCTGAAACATCCATAGTATTATTTAATCGTTCGCAATATAATACTTTCAGTCTTTTTGGTGAAAATCCAATATCAATAAGTTTATTTACTGATTTTCCAGTTATATATAAAATATAACAATCTTTACACATATAATAATCATAATCTCCACTTCCATCATTTTTTGGCATTAAACGTTTTTCTGCTTTATGATTTAATTTAATATTTGTTTGAATTCCTAATGTTGTTAATAATAATTGAACATCCTGTAAAAATTTAAAATTTATTGAAGATAATTGTATTGAAGTAGAGTCTTTGGTTGAATTTAAATTAATACATCCATCAGAATCTACTAATCCTTCTAACCAACGAAGTCTAACATCTTTATTGTAATTAATAGGAACTACAAATTTTTCTCTATTAATATATTTTGTTACATAAAAACTAATTCTTTTAGAATTTTCTTGATAAGAATCATATTTAAAATATGGAAGCAGTTCCCTTTTTTTATCATACAAATAAATAATAGGATAATTATTACAATAACTTCCATCTCCACAAAAAAATCCATGAATATATGGATTAAAAAAATCATCTTTATTTTCAAACTCTATTAATGGAGTTATATATCTTTGAATTATATCGCCAATTTCTAAATCAATAGTCTCTATTTCTTTGCAAGAACACCTTTCGGGATGTTTTGAATTGCCTTTTTGTATTAACCATTTGTGTCCAGGAGAACAATCTAATTCCATACCATTTGATAATGAAACCTTATAAATTTCTTGGTCTCCTGTATATTTAATTTCAACATTTGAGAATTCTTCTCCATTCCAAACATTAACTTTAGTATTTTCTAAGTCCTTAATCGCAAAATAGCCTTTATCCGTTAATATTTTGGTTGTTCCAGTTACACAATGTATATTTTCCATAGCAATTTGAAATCCATAAAATGCTCGTGCTTCAGAAACTTGAACATCAATCATAAAACGTGAAGCCAAATTTTCAAGAACAATTCCATCACTAGCCGCAAAAAATGCCAAAATCATTGAAATAAAATATTTTTCATCATCATTTAAGCTTTCCCAGTTAACTAAATCTTTAGTTAAATCAATCTCTTCGGCTCTCCAAAAACAATCTACTTGTTTTTTATACATTTGCCATATATCTTCGTGTTGAATTGGAAACATAACGAAACGATTATCGTCAGGTGCTAGTAAAGGTTCTGATTGTATTTTTGACATCCTAAATAATATATACCGAAGATTTTAAATTTTTTATAAATAATATATAAAACAAAAAGTTAAAAATTTAAATAATTACTTATTCTAAGAATGGATATTATTTCTTATGAAATACCTATAGTAATAAATTCAAATAAGCAAGAAGTTCCAATATTTATGCAAGAACAAAATATGAAAACCCAAATGCCATATTTAGCCAACCAAGATGAACAGTTTTTACATATAGAAAAATTAATAGATTTAAAAAGAAAAATGTTACATGATAAACAAAAAAAATTGAAATTTATATCAAAACAAAATAGATTTTTAGATGTTATAAAAGACGATTATGCAAAGTACTATGAGTATATTTCTAAACAAAAACAAGACCAAATAAAGGCTCTTGAAATATTGAATACTTATATTCATGATTTAACTATATCTGGTAAACTTACCAGAAATAATATAGATGATGCAAATTTTGAACAAGAAAAAATATTTCGTGAAATAAAATCTATTAGAAAAGGTTTAGATGATATAATAAGTGATACTAATTATATGGATGCACAAAATAATATTTAATTTATATATATATTAATTAAAATATAAAATTAATATATATGGCAGCAGCGGCATTACCACCTTTTATACAACAATTTGAAATGGCCATTAATAATTTGGGCGCAATTACTGAAGCAAATGTTAAAAATAATATTGCTAGAAGAACCCAATTTACTACAAATGTATTGGCCGGTTTAACAGATATTAATACGCAAGTTCAATCTCTAATTAGACGTTTGACTAGGTTTAGACAAAGATATGAACAATTATTAAATAACCAAGGGCGTTATGATGCGCAAATCAATGCGCTAACTCAAAGAGCCGAGGAATTAGAAAAACAAATTAATGAATTAGCAGCTAAAAATGGTTCATCATCAGCAGCATCTCAACAACAACTAGCACAATGCCAAGCACAAAGAGCTCAATTACAAACAGCTGTTGATGCTTTACAAAAAAATAATGCACAATTAACACAAGAATTACAAGATTTGAGACAACAAATTGCAAAATTAATTGGACAACAACCAGCACAAGATCAAGATTTAATGCGACAATTAGAACAACAAATACAAAAATTAAATGATCAGATAAGAGATAATAACAATAGAATAGCAGAATTAGAAGGACTAAATCAACAATTACAGCAAAAAATAAAAATTAGTCAAGCAGCTAGTAGTGTAGCACAGGAAGCTAATCAAAAAATAATTGATGGGCATCAAGGTAATATTGATGCTCTAGAAAGACAAATCGCTGAATTAACAGCAGCTAGAGACGATTTACAAACTAGAATTGAAAGAGCAACTCCTATTTTGCAAGAAATTTATGGTTATATAAATGATTTAATAAATGCTCCTCCTCGTCAAGGACAAGTAACACAATTTAATGAAACATTAGATGAAATTAAAAAAAACCTTCAAGAGCTAAATAATTTAATTCCTCCACAATTTAATGCTGACCCTCTTGGTCCGCCAGGTAGTCCGGGTTCTTCAGGTAGTTCAGGTTCTTCAGGTGCTAGTGGATTAAGTGGAGCTTTGGGAGGATTATTAGGAAGTAGTAGTTCAGGTTCTTCAGGTGGTCCGGGTTCTTTAGGTGCTAGTGGATTAAGTGGAGCTTTGGGAGGATTATTAGGAAGTAGTAGTTCAGGTTCTTCAGGTGGTCCGGGTTCTTCAGGTGCTAGTGGATTAAGTGGAGATTTGGGAGGATTATTAGGAAGTAGTTCAGGTGCATCATTATCATTAATTCCACCTTCACCTAGTACTGTTTCTTCGCTAGGAACACCAATCAGTTTAGAATCATCTGAAAATTTAAATGAAACAGGTATTCCATTACAAGATATGTCACGATCTAGAGCTGCTCGTGGTGTTGATCCAAATGATCTTCCTCTTTCAAGTGATAGATTATTAAATCCTAATCCTGAAATAAATATTAGCGGTCAATCGGTTCCTTTAAACGGATTAATTGCAGCTCTTCAATCTAATCAACCTAGATTTGGATCTAATTATGCTTCGCAACTTTTAAAAGGAATACAAGATAGACGTAATATAGACCCTAATTTTAATGATCCACAAAACGTTGCTTTTATAAATAATACACTTTATAATAATAATAAAGTATTACAACAAGGTCAAAACGGAAAATGGAACATAGTTAATAGAAGAGGTGGTAAGAGAACAAAGAGAAATAGAAAACAAAAAGGAGGATATACTTATAAGGATAATAAAGCTGGTTATATTATTATTCATAAAACAAAAAAAAATAGACGCAAAACTACTAATACAAGCACTAGAAAAACTACTAGAAACAGCAATAGAAGGAGTACTAGAAATAGTATTTATTATTAATATATTTAATTGCAAATTTAATAATATATTTTATATAATATTAAATGTCACAAATAAAAAAATTCGCAATATTAGGCGAAAGATGTAGTGGGACAAATTTTTTAGAGGGCTCAATTACAAATAATTTCGATTTAGAATATACAGCGCAATATGGAAATAAACACTTTTTTTGTTTTAATAATTATAATAATAATTCAAGCGAAACATTGTTTATAGGAATAATAAGAAATCCAATATATTGGATTAACTCTTTTTCAAAAGAATTATATCATGTTCCAGAAATTAATAAAGATATGAAAAATTTTTTATTCAACGAGTTTTATTCTATTAGAGATGAATTTAAAATTAATAATAAAATCATTAAAAATAAAATAAACCCAAAAGATTTTAATTATTTAACATCTAAAAAGTATAAAAATATATTTGAGTTAAGAAAAGTTAAAAATGATTTTTTAACAAATATAATGCCAAAAAAAGTTCAAAATTATATTTTAATTAATTACGAAGATTTATTATATAATTATAATCAAACATTGCAAATTATAAAGGATAAATTTAATTTAGTACAAAAAAATCCAGAATTCATAAGAATTAAAAAATATAAAAAATCGGAAACATATAATTTTGTTAAACAGAGAGAAATTACTTTATCAATCGGTTTAATTGAATTAATATGGAAAAATCTAGATATTGAACAAGAAAAAAGTTTAGGCTATTTTCCATTTAATAATAATTATCATTTTATATCTAAATATTTGTATTCAAAATAACATTCCTTTTAAACTAGGGTAATAGTTGCATGTAGAAGGCCATTTCCCATTTATTTCACGATATTTAATAGACATTAAATTGCATCTCTCTTTTAAAACTCTTTGTCTCTCTTTGAAAATTTTTTTCCATTTACGTTGTATCATTTTAATCCAAAATGTTTTCAAAATAGCTACACAATGTTGAGATTCTAAATAAATACATTGTGCTATTTCTGGTTTAAAATAGTCAGGTCTTGCTATAATATTTCTATAATTTCTATAAATATCATGTTCACCATTTCTAATAGTTAAATGATGTGCAACAACTAATTCACTAGACATATCTTCAATTAATTCTGTATGTAAATTTTTAAATCTACAACAAACTAAATAACCAATATTTTCTTCTTTTTTATTATCTAGAGTTCCGTGTATTTTTGAATTATAAAGTTCACATAATATAATATTATATCGCGTTAAACTTTCTTCTTCAGGCTCATAGAGATTTTCATTTTCAAATAAATATTCATCATAATCATCGTCATCCGTATCAAATTCTGACATGTATTTTTAAGTATAATATATTTATTAATATAATTAATAATATATTAATTTACTCAATTTTTTTTAAATATTATATATATAATGAAGATTAATTCAACTGTATCAAAAATTCTTACAAACAAGTGGGTATTAAACATAGTTGCCATTTTAGCTTTATTTAATGTTATCGGATATATGGTAATGGGAAATTTAAACAATGTTTTATTTTTCATAGTATTAGCGGTTCTAGTTAGATACTTTAGTAAAAATATGATTATTGTTTTAGGTGTTCCATTAATTGTTGTAAATTTATTCTCTTTAAAAGGCAATTCTCTTTATCATATTGAAGGTATGGAAAATAATACTGTTTCTAAACAAAACCACACTGATACTATAAAAAAAATAAATGACGAAGCAAGTAAAAAAGTGTCACCTGTTTTACCTGGAACTGAAACACATGATAGTGTAGGAGCATCTAATGTTAAAACTGATGAACATTTTGAAGTTGGACGTGCCAAAAATGGACAATCTAAAATTGATTATGCATCAACAATTGAAAATGCTTACGATGAATTAAATAAAATTCTAGGAAGCGATGGCATTAAGAGTTTGACAGACGATACACAACGTTTAATGAAACAACAAATGCAATTAGCTGAATCAATGCAATCCTTAAGTCCTTTAGTAGAAAAAATGATGCCTATGGCGCAACAGATGCAAGGAATGATGGAAGGAATGAATGGAAGCGGTGGAATGTCTAAGTTAATGGATATGGCAAAGCAAATGGCTACTGGATTAGGAAGTGCAAATAAAAGTGCTTAAAATAGAATAAAAATGTAAAAAATGTAAAATATGAATAACTTACAACTCTATTGAATAAATTAGATTTTATATTATATTAATATAATATGAAAAAATGTCCTCCTGGAGTAATATGCATTGAAAATTATTCTATGTTTTTTTTAATTATTTGTGTTGTTATTATTGTATATTTAATTTATAACAGCATTAGCAATCAAAATATTATTGTTAATAATAAACCATCTGAAAAAATAGTTATAAAAGATACAAATAGAGAGAATACGGGGTGGTTTGGAGGGTTAATTCCTAGCTGGCCTTATTATAATTTACCAAATGACCCATTATTAAACCCTTATAATCCACCTTTAAGAGATGAACGTTATTTTATTCCAGGATTTAATGGTATACCACTAGGTGCAGTGCCTATTAATGTTTCTACTAATATAGGTGCTGTTGATACTTCTTATAGACAAGTTGGAATATTAACACCATTAAAGGGATCAAGTAAAGATAGTATTTTACCTTTAATGGGAAGACCTCTTTTTACTAATCGTGATAAGTGGAATTATTATACCACTAGCAATCAGCATAATAATGTTAAGTTACCCATAAGACGTAATGGAAGAAGTTGTACAAATGAATATGGATGCGATAAATTGTATGAAGGTGATATTGTATATATTGAAGGAGTAAATGAAGCTTATAAAGTCACTATATATGATAATAATACAATTAAATATTTACCATTTCTATAAATTTTTTATAATATTTTTTTTAAAGCCTCTTGTAATTTTTTTCTAACATGTTCCTCTGAACAACACATTAAAACACTAATAATTTTATTGCTTTTAATTTTATTAAATTCTTGGTCATACTTTAAATATATAATTCTTTTTGAAAAAGGTTCTAATTTATTAATATTTTCCCATATTTTCATATGTGTTTCATAATTATATATTTTATCCAATATATGTTGTTGTTTTGAATTGTGACTTTTATCAATTGCAACATTATTTGCATAATTTATAAGCATTGGTTCTAATTTGTTTTTGTATTCAGATAAATCATCATGCGAAAAATTTTGTTTATTTTTAGTTCTTATACTTTTAGGTATAATGCTTAAAGAAAAATGGTTTGTTACTACATTTAATAATTCTTTTTTTACATAAAATTCTGAATAAAACAAAAATAATGAATTTCCATTATATTTTTTTATTGATTTAAATAAACCAAATTTACTATATAATATTAATTCTTGCGTGTTTATATTTTTACATTTAAATTTATGTAATTCTTTAAAATCAATTGCTTTTTTTATTGCCCATTTTTCATATGATTTATATAGTATGTAATTAATTTTCTCTCTTTGTTCTGTATTCAAACTTTTGTTTTTAATTAAGTTTATTATTTGATTTATTTGTTTACTATTTAAATGCAATGAGTTGATTAAAAATAAATTAATTAGTATAAAATATATAATATAAAGCATATATTATATTTTATTTAGTATTTAAGTTGTTTATATTTATTTGTGATGATTTTGTTTTGTTTTATTTTTTTTTGTTAATTTAAATTTACGAGTCTTGCGTTTTTTACCTCCAGATGCTGCACCCAATTTATTTGCTTCAACATTTAAAGAGCTAAAGGCGTCTTGAAGATTATCTGAATTAGACGCATTTTGACTTAGTTTTTCAGCTACAGCTTTTTCAACAGAATTTGCAAGTGTGTCAGAAAAATATTTAACAACCGTTTCTAGAGCTTGGGATAATTCTTGATTATTTGGAATATTAGTTGGTTCTGTTATCGATGTTTCCATTGTAGAAGGTGTTTCTGATTCTACTGGAGTTTCTACTGGAGTTTCACTTGTAACAGGTGTTTCTGGTGAAACTTCACTCGTAACAGGTGTTTCTGGTGGAACTTCACTCGTAACAGGTGTTTCTGGTGGAACTTCACTCGTAACAGGTGTTTCTGTTTGAACTTCACTCGTAACAGGTGTTTCTGTTTGAACTTCACTCGTAACAGGTGTTTCTGTTGGAACTTCACTTGTAACAGGTGTTTCTGGTTGAACTTCACTCGTAACAGGTGTTTCTGTTTCTACTGGAGTTTCACTTGTAACAGGTGCTTCTACTGGAACTTCACTGGTAACAGGTGTTTCTGTTTCTACTGGAGTTTCACTTGTAACAGGTGTTTCTGTTTCTACTGGAGTTTCACTTGTAACAGGTGTTTCTGTTTGAACTTCACTCGTAACAGGTGTTTCTGTTTCTACTGGAGTTTCACTTGTAACAGGTGTTTCTGGTTGAACTTCACTGGTAACAGGTGTTTCTGTTTCTACTGGAGTTTCACTTGTAACAGGTGTTTCTGTTTGAACTTCACTTGTAACAGGTGTTTCTACTGGAGTTTCACTTGTAACAGGTATTTCTACTGGGGATTCACTGGTAACAGGTGTTTCTACTGGAGTTTCACTCGTAACTGGTGTTTCTACTGGAACTTCACTGGTAACAGGTGTTTCTGGTTGAACTTCATTTATAGAAGGTGTCTCTGTTTTAACTGGTTCTTTAACCACGTTTTCTTCAACTTTAGGCAATTCCTCTACACTTGTAGCAGCTTCATCACCACCTTTTATTTTTTTATAAAACAAATTTTTAAGTGATTTTCTAGCTAAGTTAAACCTTTGTTTTCTTCTAAATGTCCTTCTTTTATTTGAATTCTTTTTCTTATTTATATTCCTCTTCAAAGTTTGTTTTTTCTTATTATACAATTTCGATATTTTTCCTTTAGTTAATTTCATTCTATATAAATAAATTAATATTTTTATTTATATAGTTATATTAATGAGTAATCAAAATATTAATATAGCAACTGAAAATGTTCAAGGAAAATGTGATTTAAAATGTTCTTACAGTTATAATTATCCAGATTGCAGTTTAACTGCTAGAAATAGTGGTGTTATGATTAGTTTAACTTGTGATAATAGCACTAGTCCACCAGTAACATACAATAATCAAAAATATAACGTCTCTGATATTACAATTACATCTCCATCTCTTCATAATTTTAATGGAACCCAAGCTCCAGCAGAAATTTGCATTAGTCATATTCCAGTGACCGGAGGTCCAACATTTTATGTATCCATTCCTATAACAGCATCTACAGAATCTTCAACAGCGTCAAACCTTATAACTGAAATTATTCAAAGTGTATCAACAAATGCGCCTTCGCAAGGTGATACTACTAATTTAAATATAGAAGGATTTTCATTACAAAAAATTGTTCCAAATAAACCATTTTATAGTTACACAGATAAATCCAATAATGAATGGATTATTTATGGCATGTTATACGCGGTTCCATTGAATAGTAGTACCCTAAATACTTTAAGTCAAATAATTAAACCTTTTGCACTTCCTATGCAAGGAGGTTCATTATTTTATAATTCTTCAGGACCGAATTCGGGTATATCAATTGGAGATGGAATTTATATTAAATGTAATCCAACAGGTTCATCATCAGAAGAAGTTCCGGTAGAATATCAAAAAAATACACCTTCATATGATTTAATTAATTTGTTAGAAGGTCCATTTAATATGTCAATAATTCAAATTATAATTGTTTGTATTTTGTTTATTATAGTTTTTGGTGCAGGTAATTATATATATTCATTTATTACAACTGATTTACCAAAAAGTGTAGTTCCAGATCTAACAGGAGGAAAATTATTTTAGCTAAATAAATACTAAAATATAACTTATTATATAATGAGCAACCCATGTGCAATAAAATTTAAAAAACTGAAGTTCTCGAAAAACATTTGGAAACCGAAAAATCAAATATAAATAAATTAGAAGAAAAACAACTTGAATTAAGAAGTGAAATAATAGTAAATAATTCTAAATTAGAAGGGTATAAAAATAGACAATCTTCTTTATTAGTTGACGCTGTATCTGGTCAACAAGAAAAATTATTTGGTGAAAAAATAATGGAAATTTGTAAATAATTAATAAAATATTGAATATTAATTATTTAATTACTACCGTTTAAGGTTGCTGCATCATGAAGGTTATCAAGCATTGGCTTATAAGAAGCTTGTGTAAGGGAATATCCAGAACTAGCAATAGGTGCCATTTTTGCAACAACTTCTTGTTCTAAAGTATAAGGGAATTGATTAAAAGCTGTAAATTGTGACATTTTCTTTTCTTCTGATGGTTCATATTTTTTTAGAGCATCAATTCCAGTTGCCATTGAAGAACGTCTTACCAAATCAAAAGCGACGAATAATGCCAATACAGCTAAAATTGGATTAGCATGCATAAATAAATATACAACAATTATAAATAAAACAATTTTGCCTACTAAAGTATCTACTAAATTAGCAATTAGATCAGGAGTTTTTAGACCTAAAATTAAATAAATAATAAATAGTATTACTAATACTAGTTCTCCCATATGTTCTTTTTTAAATAAACTTGAAAAACTTTCCATATATCATATTGATAGATTTTATTTGTAGAACTTTAAAAAAACTTCATCAAAAGGATATAAACATTATTTACTAAATAATATAACTAATTATGGAAGTTAATACATATTTAGGACAAAAAGGTTATACTATAGCTAAAAATGAATTAACTATTGAACAACAAAAACAAATAAGAAATGATTTAACTATAAAACCGTTTTCCCTAAGGGAGTGTTCACATATGAATAATTCTGAAGGAAATAAAACTTTTCCAGCATACCGCGAATCAGCAAATAAATTTTATGTACCACATTATTATGGAGTTGAAAAATTTGGAACACCTAAACAATATAAAATTTCTGAAGGAACAAATATAAATTTAGAATTTGCAGGACAATTACGTGATTATCAAGAACCGGTTGTAAATAAATTTGTTAAACATTGTAATGACGGTGTTTATAGTGGTGGTTTGCTAGAGCTTCCATGCGCTTGGGGTAAAACATCTGGTTCTTTATATATTTTATCTAAGCTCAGCAAAAAAACGTTGGTTATCGTTCATAAAGAATTTTTAATGAACCAATGGATAGAAAGAATCAATCAGTTTCTTCCAAAAGCTCGTGTAGGTAAAATTCAAGGTCCAATAGTTGATACAGAAGATAAAGATATTGTTCTGTGTATGCTTCAAAGCCTAATTTCAAAAGATTATGAACAGACATTGTTTGAGCAATTTGGATTTACTATTATAGATGAAGTTCATCATATTTCAAGTCAATCTTTTTCAAATTCCCTTTTTAAAGTAGTTACTAAATATATGCTTGGACTATCTGCAACAATGGAAAGAAAAGATGGAACCACAAATGTATTTAAAATGTTTTTGGGTGATATAATTTATAAAGCAGAAAAAAAAAATGAACATAGTGTTGAGGTTCGTGCTATTACATATAAAGTTTATGATGACGAATTCAATGATACAATTTTAGATTATAGAGGAAAACCACAAAATAGTTCTATGATTAGTAAATTATGTGAATATAATCGCAGAACAGAATTTATAATTAAAACTTTGTGTGATTTTATTAGTGTTGATGATATAGATAAGAAAATAATTGAGCAACACAAATTATATATGGACAAATCTGTACCAAATTGTGAAATTTGCAATAAAAATATAAATTATTTAATTCGTAACACATGCTGCGATTGTGTTAAATATTGCATGCTATGCATGGAAAATATAGAAACAAATGCAGATAAAAACAGTAAAAAAGAACGAACCAAGTGTCCCAATTGCAAAAAAGTTTTAAAATATGAACAAAATTATATTGAAAATCCGTATGTTAAGCCATTAGCGCAAACGCATACAATTGTTATGGCACATAATCTCAACATATTACATTATATGTACAAAAAAATTGTTTGCAAAAATTTGGCTAGTGTTGGATACTACATCGGTGGAATGAAAGAATTCGACCTAAAAAAATCAGAAAAAAAACAAATAGTTTTAGCAAGTTTTGTTATGTGTTCTGAGGGTCTTGACATACCTACACTCAATGCAGAATTTTTAATCACTCCAAAAACAGACATTGTACAAGTAGTAGGTAGAATTTTAAGAGCAAAGCATGCATTTACACATCCCATTATTTATGATTTTGTAGATTCACATGATGTATTCCAAAGACAATGGTTAAAAAGAAAATCATATTATAAAAAACAAAATTATAAAATTATTGGAACAAATAGTATAGAATATAACAATGATTTTGCAAAATGGAAAACCATATATCAACCAAAAAATATTGTTGAAAATAAATTATGTGTTGCGAAAAAAAATTTTTCAATAAAAAGTAATAGTTCAACAGATAAAAGTATTGCTAATGATACAGATAGTGAAGAAGATGAAGACAGACCAAAAGATAAATATTTGTCTGGCAAATGTTTATTAACATTTAATAAATGACAGTTTGTTTATAAATAAGTTTCAACTTTATTACCTTTAAAATCATACACCCAAATTTCATATTTATAACCTAGTTCTTTTGCAGCCAATTGTTTTTCAAAAATATTGCTTTTCTTATAACTTAATGTCCATGAAGATTTAACTTCAATGCATTTATTTTCAGAAGATATAAAAATATCTACATAATGTCTATGTTTCTTACCATTTTCATCATTATACCAAATAGTAGGAACATTTTTACATCCAGTAATAATATCATCTTCATCAATATTATAAGTTTCAAGTAAATCCTTCAAAGCAAATGGTTCATAACCTTGACAAGCAATTTCTATACCAGATGGAAAAATAAATGTTTTTGATTTATAACATTTTTTAGAAGATTTTTCAGATATTTTTGGATCTTGCAAAGGATAATATACCCCATATTTTTCGTACATTGTATTTTTCATTTTTTGTTGAACATTTTGATTTTTACCAACATTTTTAACGCCAAATTTTTCTAAATTTGTTTTTATAATTTTTTCTTTTATTTCTTTGTTTTTAAGACAACATTTAGAGCCATATTTTTCCAAGTTAGTTTGCTCCATTTTTCTTTTTGATTCTTTATTATGAACAATATATTCAACGCCATATCTTTCAAGATTTGTTTTCTTTTGTTTATTTTTGATTTGCTCTAGTTTTGCTGGATTATCAACACCATATTTTTCTATAAACCCCTTTTTAATTTTATTTCTAATATCTTGATTTTGTGATGCATGTTCAACACCATATTTTTCTAACATAGTAGCTTTTTTTTTAGGCAATGAGTTAATAGTAACACATCTTTTACATAAGGTATTGCGTTTAATTAAATATGCAAAACATTTAATATTTTCTTTATTACAATTTGTACAATAGAAGTTTATTTTTGTTGAACAATACAATTTTTCATTTGAATAATCATGAACTAATTTAATATCTTTTTCAGAACAATATTTTTTCAAAAGCTCAAAACTATATTTTATAGGAGTAGTCATTTATATATTTACTAAATAAAATTATTTTTGTATAATAATCCGCATAATTATATATTTTCAGAATTTACCTTATTTTTTTCTTTTTTATTTAGATAAGCCTGTCTAGCATATTCTTTTTTCTTTTCACTTGAAATTACATAAGACTTTTGTTTGTTTAATATTTCTTCTTTGTGGGTTTCATAATATGTTTTGTGTCTTGATGGAGCAGTATACTTTTTAAGATGCTCTCTTGTTTCATATAATTCAGTCTTTAATTTTATATTTTCTTCTTCTAAAAATTTATTTTTTTGTAGTAATTCTTCCATGTATTTTTATTATAAATATATTTTTATATAATTTTGTTATTTATAAAAATAACAACCCTAAATTTTAAATATTATAGGAATATTTTTAATATTTTTTACTATTTTATCAGGATTTGCATATTGTTGTCCTGATGGTGTAATAAAACTATCTTGTATCACCTCATCACCAAAGAATGATATTGCCTCTCCAAACGAAATTTTCCTAATATGATCATCAGACGAATAAAATACTATCAATTCTACATCACTATCTGAATCATTCATTATGCTATGTGGAGTTGCACAAGGAACAAAAAAGAAATCACCATTCTTTGCAGATATTCCTTCAGTAGGATTATCAAAATTAGGCAAAATCATAAAAAATTTACACACACCTTTGTGTACAACATAATTGGCGTCACTATTAGTATACCAATAACAATCAGTAGATGTATGCGGCTTCAATGTAATATGACCTGCTGAAAACTTAGTTCCTTTTATAATAGGCCAATCTAACCAACTAACATTTTTAATACATCCTAATTCTTTATCGCAAATAACAGGATTTATGCCATCTAAACTTAATACAAACGGACTGTTCAAAGAGGGTGCAGCGCGTGATACTTCTTTAGGACAATAATTAAAATAATAACTATAATTTGGACCAACATAATTTTTTAATAAAGAATGAGGAGAAGCAGAATATGCATTTTTTAAATATTGAGGTAATCCATTCATCAAAACAGCAACGTCTGTATTACTAGGATTTGTATTATTAAAAGCTATCCACAATGTAGCATTCTTTTCACCTACATTATTTAAAGAATGTAATGCTCCTTTAGGAATAAACCACATACAACCTTTAGTAGCTAGTGTTTTTGTAAATTTAGTTTCAGACCATATTATAACCTCAATTGCTCCATCTGCAACATAACCCATTTCATTTGAATCATGAATGTGAATGCACCTCATACTATCGTCATAAATTTCAACATAATAAGTCGTAAAAGTATTTAAAACATTAAAATTTGTTTTATGAACTCCATGTGCTATTCCGTATTCACCTGTCCCTAAAGGAGGTAATTTTGTTGTGTCTAATTTATATTGTTCATATGTAGATGTAGGATTTGCAAGATTGAAAGGACTAGTAATAGTTCTAATTCCACAAGCTTCTTTTGGATGACGTATCATAAATTTTGAAGACAATTTTGAAGACGATTTTGATACATTATGACTAACTTGATGTTTTCTATTTTTTTTTGTATTATGTACGCTTACGTTTTTATTCATATATATTTATGAATAAAAAAATTACTTAATTGTATTAAATAAATTGTATTAAATAAATTGTATTAAATAAATTGTATTAAATAAATTGTATTAAATAAATTGTATTAAATAAATTGTATTAAATAAATTGTATTAAATAAATTGTATTAA
>Ga0164294_10002121_pt1 | contig 18117 bp, 17 predicted proteins | sample GEODES005metaG_FD_111479 | JGI IMG/M metagenome (GOLD analysis project Ga0164294, IMG submission 111479) | Oligotrophic lake water microbial communities from Sparkling Lake, Wisconsin, USA - GEODES005 metaG | ecosystem: Environmental > Aquatic > Freshwater > Lake | place: USA: Sparkling Lake...
AGCGCGATCTCACCGCGGTTGGCGATGAGCACCTTCTTGAAGGGAGGCGCCATGGGATCAGGCCGGACGGATCTTGAAGAGCGCCTGACCGAACTGCACGGCCTGGCCGTTCTCGACCAGCACCTCGGCGATCACGCCCGCGACCTCGGCCTCGATCTCGTTCATCAGCTTCATCGCCTCGACGATGCACAGGGTCTGGCCCTTTTGCACGGTGTCACCGACCTCGACGAAGGACGCCGCACCCGGAGAGGACGAGCGGTAGAAGGTGCCGACCATCGGCGACTCGACCGCCTTCAGGTTTCCGCCGGACGCCGCAGGGGCGGGAGAAGCCACCGGGGCGGCCGGAGACGTCGCCACCGGACCCGCCGCGGCGACCGGGGCCGCAGCCACCACCGCGGGGGCCGCCGCCAGGGCCTGCACCAGCTGCGGTCCGATGCGGAGCCGCAGCGACTGTTCGGCGTCCTTGTAGTGGAACTCCTTGACGTCGTGCTCGACCAACAGCTTGAGCAACGACTCCATCCGCTCCAGATCCATGGGCTCTCCCTCGAACGCGTTCCCATAGCCCGACGCGCAGGGCTGCACCACCCCGACCCATCAGCCCAGACGCGCGACCAGGCCTCGCAGACCCAGCAAGTAACTCTCGGCTCCAAACCCCGTCACTACCCCGACCGCCACATCTGCGAGCAGGGATTGGTGCCGGAACCCTTCGCGTGCGTGCACATTCGACAGGTGCACCTCGACGAAGGGGAGCGCCACCGCCAGCAACGCGTCCCGAAGCGCCACCGACGTGTGGGTGTAGGCCGCCGCGTTGACGACGGCCCCGACGAACCCGTCGGTCCCCGCCGCCTGCACCGCGTCCACCAAGGCGCCCTCGTGGTTGCTCTGCACATGCCGGAGCGACACGCCCAGCGCAGCGGCGAGGCGGTCGAGGTCGGCGGTGATCTCGGCGAGGGTCTGCGCGCCGTACCGCTCGGGCTCGCGCCGTCCAAGCAGGTTCAGGTTCGGACCTTGCAGCACCAGCACCCGCTTCACGAGGGCTCCCCCGCGCGGGGCAACGCCTCCGACAAGCTGCCGCTGGTTAGCGTGTCCACCAGCGTGTCCTCGTCTTCCTCCTCGTCTCCCGTGGCGATCCGGCCCAGCCGGGGGACGAGATCGAGGGGGGCGGGCGCCGCAAACGGTATGGAGTCCGCCGTATTCTCCCGCGAGCGGTCGTCCGCGTCCGGGTGGGCATGCAGCAGATCCGCCAACCGCGCGCGCAGACCGCTGTGGGTCGGGTTGTGGTGGACCAACCGACGCATCCACCGCAAGGCTCGGTCTGCATGCCCCTGCGCCAGATACAGCTCCACCCGCTCGGGGGTGACCGTCGGGTCCGGAGAGACGAGCGGGCCCACGAAGGGGGGATCATCCAAGCGCTCGAGCACGCCCGACGCGACCAGGTCGTCCCCATCGACGGCGAGCAGGGCCTCGGCGAGCTGGCGCGCTTCCGATACGCGACCGGCGGCCTCCAAACACAGGGCCGCGAGCCGCGCGCGTTCGGGATGGGCGCTCGGGTCCAGGGACACGGCCGCCAACGCCTCGAGGGCACCAACGGGATCGCCGGTCTCGAACCGCGCGCGGGCGAGCATCGGCCAGCCCGCCTCGGACGGGTTGCCCTCCTGCGAGGTCGTCATCAGGGCCGCCACCTGCGCAAACTGCCGGCGGCGCAGCAGCTCTTCGGCGGCGCGCAGCGTCAGATCCTGGCTGCCCATGTCGACCGCTGCCTGGAGGAGCAGCGCGAGTTCGGGGTCGGTGAGCGCCACCTCAGTCTGCCTCGATCGAGAAGGTGGCCGCAGCGCCCGAGCCGTCCTCGAGCACCACCTCGACGTCGATGGGCTGAAAGGCGCTCGCGTCGACCGGGAACGCGTCGATCCAGATGGCAGCGCGCGCGAGCCCGTCGTCGTCGGTCCACACCACCCGCGCGCCCGCCAGGCCGTCGGCGCCCAGCGTGACATAGTCGTCCGACACGGCGTCCCAGATGGCGCCACAGGACGCGTCGTCCCCGCTACAGGTCGCCGCATCTTCCCAGGTCAACTCGTCTGGGAGCACCAACGCCGCGGTCGACACGGGCACCGTGAATGCGACCTCCGCACCGGCGATGGGCGCACCGGTCGATGGCGCGTACACCATCACATCCATCGGCACCAGCGCGATCGCCCGGTCGTCCACCGCGTTGAAGGAGGCGTTCCAGGAAACCGATCCCTCTTCGGGCGCCAACACCACCGCGTCTTGGCCCGCGGCACAGGCCGCGAGCACCAGCAAAGCGGGAATGGGCGAACCGTTGCGCGTCACGCGACCCTCTCGGCGGCGTCGGCGAGCGCCGACACCGAGAGCAACACCCGCTCGACCTGACCCGGACGGACCAGCAGCGGTACCAAGATCCTATCGCCATCCGCCTTCTTGTCCAAGGAGAGCGCGCGACGCACCGCCTCCGACCGGCCGCGCGGGGGCGTCGGATCGATGCCGAGCGCGGCGAGCACGCCCGCGATCTCGTGCGCCAGTCCTGGCGTTGCGAGGCCCAGGGTTTCGGACAGCTGCGTCTCGAGCACCAGCCCGTAGGCGACCGCCACGCCGTGGGGCACCGCGGGCGCCCACACATGTTCGAACGCGTGCCCCAGGGTGTGCCCGAGGTTGAGGGTGGCGCGCAGGCCGGTCTCGCGCTCGTCCGCCGCGACCACCGCCGCCTTGTGCCGCACACAGGCCGCCGTCACCGCCTCCGTCAGCGCGAGATCGCGGTCGCGCAAGGCCGTGGCGCCCTCCCGCACCGCAGACCACAGCGGTTCGCCGACCAGCAACGCGGTCTTCACCACCTCGCCCAGGCCCGAGCGCCACTCGACCGCCGGCAGGGTGGTCAGCGCCTCGAGCGCGCCGAAGACCGCGGCGGGTTGGTGGAAGGCGCCGATCAGGTTCTTCCCCCGCGGATGATCGAGCGCCGTCTTCCCGCCCACCGCCGCGTCCACGAGGGCGAGGAGCGTGGTCGGGAGGGTGACATAGGACACCCCGCGGAGCGCAATGGCCGCACAGAACCCAGCCAGATCACTGGTCGCACCGCCGCCGAGCGCGACCACGACGCCATGCCGATCGAAGCCGGGCGCGAGCAGGTCGTCCAGCACCGCCTCGGCGACCGACCAGCGCTTGGCCGCTTCGCCCGCCGGCACGAGGATCTCCCGGTACTGCGATGCCCGCGCGCGCAGGGGACCGCGCACCCGCGGCCCCCACCGATCCGCGACCCATGCGTCGGCGATCAGGGCGACCGGGCGCCCGTCGGTCCAGGGCGCCAGCGACGCGTCGGCCCCGTCGAAGGTGGGCGCGAGCCGCACCGCGTAGGCCCGCGCGCCCAGGGGAACTGGGATGTCGACCACGCGCCCTCCCCCCGCGACCTAGGCACACGGGAGGGTCGCGCCAAGGGGCGGGCCGAGATAGGGAGAACCCTCGCCCGAGGCGAGTGGGAGGCAACCGTGCGCGCACTCACCTTCGACACAGCCCGCGAAGACTGGGCCGGCTCCACTGGCATGGTGTTCGAGAACGTCCCCGAGCCCACCCTCGATGCGGGGGACGACGACCAGGTGCTGATCCGCGTCAAGTTCGCCGGCTTCTGCGGCTCGGACCGCGGCATCTGGACGCGGAAGGCCTTCGGCGACATGGTGCTCGGTTCGCTGGCGGACGAGGCGCAGACGCGCCGGATCTTCGGCCACGAGATGCTCGGCGAGGTCGTCGCGGTCGGCCGCGGGGTGACCCGGGTCCGGCCCGGCGACATCGTCTCGACCGAGAGCCACATCGTCTGCGGCACCTGCTACCAGTGCCAACGCGGCGAGTTCCACGTCTGCAGCCGCGACAAGATCATCGGCATCTCGATGAACGGCTGCTTCGCCGACCTGGTGAAGCTGCCGGAGAAGGCCCTGTGGCCGACCGATCTCGGCAAGATCCGCCCCGAAGTCGCGGCCATCCAGGAGCCCTTCGGCAACGCCGTCCACGCGTGTCAAGTGCGGGATCTCGCCGGTCAGAGCGTCGCCATCCTCGGCACCGGCGCCATCGGCCAGTTCGCCGTGCTGGTCGCCCGGGCGATGGGCGCCCGCCAAGTCATCGGGGTGGAGCCCGATCCGGCGCGGGCGGAGGTCGCGCGCCAGCTGGGACTCGACGCCGTCGTCTGTCCGCAGCCAGGTCCGCACGCCTGGAGCGCCGACCCCAGCCTGCGCGCGCAGATCCTCGACCTCACCGATGGGGTCGGGGTCGACGTCGCCCTCGAGATGGCGGGCTTCAACAGCGCTTTGAACAACGCCATTTCGGTGGTGCGGCGCGGCGGCACCGTCGTGCTGTTCGGCGTGAAGAACGGCGACGCGACGGTGCAGGACATCCACCGCGTGGTCATGAACGGCATCCGCCTGGAAGGGGTCGTTGGCCGACGCCTGTTCTCCACCTGGGAGACGACGCGACGCCTGCTGGAAGACGACACGAACGGCGTTCAACGCGCCATCTGGGACATCATCCTCGCGCAAGGCCGCGAGACGGTGGTCGATATGGCGCGCTGGGATCGACCTGCCTTCGAGGGGGTGCTCGACCGCTTCCCCAAGGCCATCTTGCGCTTCGGCGGCTGACCGACGGGGGAGACGATGGACGGGGTGCTGCAGCTCGTCCTCCTCGCCGCCTCGGCCTGCCTCGCAGTGGTGCCGATGGTGGCTCTGCTCGGCGTGGTCTGGTGGTTGGACCGCTACACCCGGGAGCCTGCGTGGCTGTTTGGCCTGACCTTCCTGTGGGGCGGCGTGGGCGCCGTCTTGCTGGCGCTACTCGGCAACACCAGCCTCGAAGCGGTGGTCTCGCTGGTGACCCGCGCCGCTGACGCCCGCAGCGCGCAGGATCTGTCCTGGCTGCCCGGCGTCGCCACGCCCACCCTGGTGGCGCCGCTGGTCGAGGAGCCCGCCAAGGCGCTGGTGCTGTTGTTCGTCCTGTGGAACCGGCACCTCGACAACATGAACGACGGCTTCGTCTACGGGGCGGCGGCGGGGCTCGGCTTCGGAATGACCGAGAACTTCCTCTACTTCGCCCAGACCAGCCACGACCCGGGCGTCTGGATGCAGACCGTGATCCTCCGCACCGCGTGGTCGGCGCTGATGCACGCGATGTCGTGCGCCCTGGTGGGCGCGGCCCTCGCCTACGGCTGGTTTCGGGGCCCGCTGGCCACCGCGGTCAGCGCTGCCGGCGGACTGACCCTCGCGATGGCCGCCCACGCCCTCTGGAACGGACTGCTGACCGCTGGCCCGCTCGTCGGCCTGGGCGACGCCGGGATGCAGATCGACCTGCTGCTGCTTCCGCTGGAGATCGCCACGGTCTTTCTCGGCTTTCAGGTGACGCTGTGGCAGGAAGGGCGCACCATCCAGCGCGAGCTCGCCGAAGAGGTGGCGGCCGGCCGGCTGCCTGCGGGCCACCCCGAGCGGATCGCCTCGTGGTACGCCCGGTGGTTCGCCCGCGATTGGCTGCCGCCGCAGGTGCACCCGCGGCGCTACCTCGACACCACCACCACCCTCGCCATCCGCAAGGATCAGGTGCGTCGCATGGGGCGCCGCGCACCCGCCTTCTACCGCGACGACGTCGACCGGCTCCGCGCCCAGCTGACGAGGATGCTCGCCCGCGCGCCGACCGACGCGGCGCCGCCCGCACGCTGAGGCCCCGACAGGCCCGCGCCGGGATATGCGGGCCCGCGGTGGGGGGTACAGATGGAGCGGGAGATCGGGCTGCTGGACGCGATTCCGTATTTGCGGGCCTACTCCGGCCAAATCTTCGTGGTCAAAGCCGGGGGCGAGATCTTCTCGGATCCGAAGTGGCGCGACGCCGTCTGCCGGGAGATCGCCACCCTCCATCGCCTGGGCATCCGCGTGGTGCTGGTCCACGGCGGCGGTCCCCAGCTCGACGCGGCCGCCGCCCAGGCGGGCGTACCGAGCGCGTTTGTCGCCGGACGGCGGATCACCGGACCCGAGCTCATCGACCTCGCCATCGCCGAGTGGCGCGGCCGGCTGAGCATGGCCCTGGTGCGGGCCCTCGCCGCCAACGGCGAGCGCGGCATCGGCCTGACGGGCGCCGACGGCGGCTGGCTCCGCGCCAAGCGCCGCCCGCCCGTCGACGTGGTGGGCGACGATGGGGTGAACCAGCGCGTCGACTACGGCCTGGTCGGCGATCTGCGCGAGGTCCGGACCGATGTGCTGCGCGCGGTCCTGCAGCTGGGCGCGGTGCCGGTGGTCACGCCGCTCGCGGCCGGTGAGGGGGCCGAGCTGCTGAATGTCAACGCCGACACCGTCGCCGCCGAGATCGCGGTCGCCCTGGGCGCCGCCAAGCTGGTGCTGCTGACGCGCGCCCCAGGCATCCTCGAAGATGTCGCAGACCCCAACTCGGTCCTCCACTGGACCGACCTCGCCGAGCTCGCCGATCTCGAAGGCCGCGGCGCCATCCGGGGCGGGATGCGGCCGAAGGTCGCCGCGGTGCGACGGGCGATCCTCGGCGGTGTTCCCCGGGTGCACATCGTCGACGGCCGGCGCGGCGGGGCGCTGCTCGAGGAGGTGTTCACCACCGAGGGCAGCGGCACGCTCGTGGTGCAAGAGGCCGATGACGCGCCGCCCGAGCCGCTGGAGTCGCGGTGATCGATCCGATCCCGCTGCTCACGGCGCTGGTGGCGATCCCCTCGGTCACCGGCGACGAGCACGCGGTCGCCACCCACCTGGCCGACTGGCTGCGCGGCCACGGCTTCGCGCCTCGGTACGACGATCGCAACCAAGAAGTGCGCGTGCACGGTCGCGCGCCCGGGCCGACCCTGCTGTTCTCCACCCATGTCGACACCGTGCCGGTCGGACCGGGCTGGACCCGCGAGCCCTTCGCGCCCACCGAGGAGGCGGGTCGCTTGTTCGGGCGAGGTGCGAACGACGCAAAGGCCAGTGTGGCGGCGATGGCCGCGGCCATGGTCGCCCTCCGCGCCGATCCGCCAGCGACCGGCACGGTGGTCTTCGCGCCCACCTGCGAAGAGGAGCGGGGACGGCTGGGCCTGGAGCGGTTCCTGCCGTCGCTCGGCCCTCTCGACGCCGCCCTCGTGGGCGAGCCCACCGGCTTGCATCCGGCAGTGGCGCAAAACGGGCTGCTGCTGCTCGATCTCACCGCGCGAGGACGGCAGGGTCACGCGGCCCGGCCGCGCCAGGCGATCAACGCGATCGAGATCGCCGCCCGCGACATCGCGGCGCTCAGCGCCCTGACCTGGTCGCCCGAGGACCCCGACATCGGCCCGATGACCCTGGCGGTGACCCAGATCGCGGCCGGGACGGCGCACAATGTCATCCCCGGCGCCTGCACGCTGGTCGTCGACATCCGCACGATCCCGCAGATCTCCCCGGCCGAGGTGGTCGCCCGGGTGCGGGCTACCGTCGCGTCGGAGGTGGTGGTCCGCAGCGACCGCCTCGCGCCCGTGCGAACCCCAGCGGGGGCGCGCATCCTCAGCGCCGTGCAGGCCGTGCTCGCCGACGCGCGGCCCTTCGGGAGCCCGACCCTGTCCGACTGGGCCCACCTGCGCGGGATCCCCGCCGTCAAGATCGGACCCGGCCTGTCCGAGGTCAGCCACACCGCCGACGAGTGGGTCGAGATCGCCGAGGTCCGCCGGGCCGCCGCCGCCTACGAAGCCATCGCGCGCGCCTTCCTCGCCGCCCCCGCGGCTGGCTGAGGCGGAGATGGCGCGGGGCGGGCTGCGCGCCGCGGGGGCCATCGCCGTCGCCGCCGCGCTGCTCTGGGTCGGGCTCTGGCTCGCCCCGCTGCCCGCCCGCCTGACCGCCGCGCCCTCCCCGGTGGTCGCCTGGCGCGACGGAACGGTCGCCCATGTCGCCCTCGCCCCCGACGACCGGTGGCGCCTCGCCGCCGAGCTGGACACGGTCGACCCGGACTATGTCGAGGCGCTCGTCCGACTCGAGGACAAGCGCTTCTGGTGGCACAACGGGGTGGATCCCCTCGCGGTCGCCCGCGCCCTCGCGGTCAACCTGTGGTCTGGGCAGGTCGAAACCGGGGCGAGCACCCTGACGCTCCAGCTCGTGCGGGTCTTGGAGCCGCGCCCGCGAACCTGGCGTTCGAAGCTGATCGAGGCCGCACGTGCCACGACCCTCGAGCTGCGGATGTCGAAGCGAGAGATCCTCTCCGCCTACCTCACCTTTGCCCCCTACGGCGCCAATGTCGAGGGCGTGCGTGCTGCGGCCTTCGCCTACTTTGGCCACGACGCCGACGCGCTCTCCGCCGAGGAGATCGCCGTTCTCCTCGCCGTGCCACAGCGGCCGACGGCCCGCGCGCCGTCAAGCCGCAACGCGGAGCGGCTGCGGGCCGGACGCGATGGCGTCGCCCGCCGGCTGGCCGCGCTCGGCGCGCTCCCGGTGCCGACCGACGGCACCGCCGCCGCGACCCTCACCGAGATCCTCGCCGCGGAGGTGCCCCGCGCGGCTGCCCGGTTTCCCCGCGAGATCCCCCACCTGGCCGGCTGGCTGGCCGAACGCGACGGCGCGGCGGGGCTGCGCGTCACCACCCTCGATCGCGGCATCCAAGGCCTGGCCGAGCGCGCCCTCGGGGCCGCGGCCGACGACCTCGCCGCCCGCGGGATCCGCAACGCGACGGTCGTGGTCGTCGATCACACCACCGCCGAGGTCGTGGCCGTCGTCGGCGGCTTTTCGTTCTGGGACGACGCCGACGGCGCCCAAATCGCCGCCTTCGACAACCCCCGCTCGCCCGGCTCCACGCTCAAGCCCTTCCTGTATGCGATGGCGATCGACCGGGGTGTCGCCCTCCCCGAGCACCTGGTCCCCGACGTCCCGCGCGCGTATGGCACCTACACCCCCGAGAACTTCGACGGCGGCTTCGACGGCTTGGTCCCGCTGGAGGAGTCGCTCTCCCGCTCGCTGAACCTGCCATTCGTCCACCTGCTCGAGCAGCTCGGCGTCGAGCCCTTCCTGGGGCTGCTGCGCGCTGCCGGCGCCGACCACCTCGTCGCCGAGCCCGGCTGGTACGGCCTGTCGGTGGCCGCGGGCGGGATCGAGCTCACGCCGCTCGAGGTCGCCGGCCTCTACACCGCCCTCGCGAACGGCGGCGGATACCGCGACCTCCGCTTCGGCGCGGATGATCCGCCCGCCCGGCCCTTGTCCATCGTGAGCCCGGGTGCGGCATGGCTGACCCGCCGGGCGCTGCAGCTGAAGGACCGGCCCGACTTCCCCACCCGGTGGCAGGTGTCGGCCTCGCCACGCGGGATCGCCTGGAAGACAGGAACAAGCTTCGGACATCGGGACGCGTGGGCGGCGGGCTGGAGCGACCGCTACACCGCGGTGGTCTGGCTCGGCAACCTCGACAACCGACCCGCCGTCGATCTGGTCGGCGCGGCCACCGCCGGGCCCATCCTCTTCGACATCCTGGACGCCCTCACCGATCCTGACGCGGCCCCGACCAAGCGCCCCGCCGACCTGGTCGCGGTGACGGTGTGCGCCTACTCCGGTCGCCAACCCGGGCCTGCCTGCCCCTCCACCCAAACGGCCTGGGCCACGCAAGGACATGTTCCGACCCAGCGTTGTCCCTACCACATCCAGCGCGACATCGACGCGCAGACCGGCCTCGCCGTCACCCCCGCCTGCCGCGCCGGGCGCCCCAGCGCGCCGCAGACCTTCGTCGTCTGGCCGCCCTCCGTGCGCCGCTTCCTGACCGATCGCCACCACACCCTGCCCGAGCCGCCCGCGTGGGCCCCCGGCTGCGGTCCCCCCGGCGCGACCGGCGAGCTCGCGATCGTCTCACCGGCCGAGGGGCAGGTCGCGGTGGTGATCCCGGGGTTGCCCGCCGACCAGCAGGAGCTGCCGTTCTTCGCCGACGCCACCCGACCCGACGCCCGCCTGACCTGGTTCGTGGACGGGGAGGCCATCGGTCGCAGCCGCCCCGACGAGCGCGTCTGGTGGATCCCGAAGGTCGGACGCCACGAAGTCGTGGTGGTGGACGAGCGGGGCGCCTTGGCCCGGCGCTGGCTGGAGGTCCGCGACCGGCCGCATTAAGCCTGCGCGGGGGTGAGGATGTGGGCTTGTATCGCCGCGGCCTGGGCCGCGGACCCGAGCGCGGACCCGGTCGGTGACGCCGCCGCCGCCGAGATCGCCCGGGCCCTCGCCGCGGTCGCCGGTCGCCCGGACGCCCCTTACTTTCTCGCGGTCACCCTCACCGACGAGCAGCGGATCCAGCGGATCGCCGAAGACGGCGCCCTCGCGCCCCATGCGCCCCAGCGAAGCCGCCGGGTCGATGTGGACGTGCGCATCGGAGGCCCCACCCTCGACAGCAGCCACGCCCTGCGCACCGAGCGGTCCGACGAAGGGACCCGCGCCGGGCGCGCCCTGCCGTTGGACGACGACCCGGCCGTCCTGGGCCGGGTGATCTGGCGCGAAATCGACGGCCGCCTCCGCGAAGCCGAGGACCGCTGGTCGCGGGTGAGCGCCGACCGCGCCATCCTCGTCGCCGAGCGCGCCGGACCCGACCTCGCACCGCGCACGCCCGCGGTCGCCGACGCGCCGTGGGTCGCGCTCTCCTTCGATCCCACCCCCTGGGAGGCGCCGCTGCGCACTGCATCGGCCACCCTGGCCAGCGGCGTCGTCCGCGATGGCTCTGCCGGGCTGTGGGCCGCGGCCACCCACCAGTGGTTCCTGGCCAGCGACGGGGAGCGGGTCCGCCAAGGCGCCCAGTCCCTGCAGATCCAGCTGCGCGGCGAGGCCGTCGCGCCCGACGGGACGGTCCTGTCGTTGTACCGGAGCTGGCACGCCCGGACCCCCGACCAGCTCCCTGCGCCCACCGAGGTGGTCGACGCCGCAGCCTCGCTCGCGTCCACCCTCGAGGCGCTGGTGCGCGCGCCCGAGCAGCCGCCCTACAACGGCCCGGTGGTCCTGTCCGATCGCGCCGCTGGCGTCTTCTTTCACGAGATCTTTGGCCACCGAATGGAGGGCCACCGGCTGAAGCGGGTCGACAACGCCCAGACCTTCAACGACCTGGTCCACCAGCCGATCCTGCCCGCCTTCCTCGACGTGGTCGACGACCCCACCCTGCCGACCTGGCAGGGCACACCGCTCCGCGGCCACTACCGCTACGACGACGAGGGCGTCGCCGCCGAGCGGGTCAGCCTGGTCGACGACGGCGTCTTGCAGGGATTTCTCCAGAGCCGCAGCCCCCACGCCGAGGACGGACGCAGCAACGGACACGGCCGGGCCGAGCCGGGCCTGAAGCCCGTGTCGCGCCAGGGCAACCTGATCGTCACCGCGGCCACCTCGGTCGCCGACGACGCGCTGCGCGCCCAGCTCGTCGCCGCCGCCCGCGCGCAGGGCCAAGACTACGCGCTGTGGATCGACGACATTCAAGGCGGATTTACCTACACCAGCCGCGGGATCCCCAACGCCTTCCAGGTCGACGTGCTCCTCGCCCACCGGGTGTATGTGGACGGGCGGCCCGACGAGCTGGTGCGCGGGATCGACCTGATCGGCACGCCGCTGGTCGCCTTCAGCCGCATCGCCGCGGCGGGTGAGTCCCATGCCGTCTTCAACGGCGTATGCGGCGCCGAATCCGGCTGGGTGCCGGTGTCGGCGGTCGCGCCCGCGCTGCTGGTCAGCCAGCTCGAGACCCAGCGGAAGACCAAGGGACAACACCAGCCACCCCTGCTGCCGCCTCCCGAGGTGCCGCGATGATCCTGGCCCTCTGCGCACAATGGGCGCTGGCAGCCGACCCCCTGGTGGATGCGTCCACCACCTGGGTTCACCGCGCGGTCGACGCGCTGACGCTCGACGGCCAGCGCCCGTCCGCCGCGCTCATCGCCATCTCCGACCGGCAGGTCGCCGCGGTCGAGGCCGAGTTCGGCGCGATCTTCTCCGAGCAGGCCACCCGGTCGCGGCCCGCGCGGGTCGAGGTGGTGGTCGGCGACGACACCCTCAACTCCATGCGCTTCAAAGGCGCAAAGTCGTCCGCCTCCCCCTATCTGCCGGTCGAAGACGTCCCGCTGGCGCTCGAGCGCGCGCTGTGGCTGGCGACCGACACCAGCTTCAAGGCCGCGGTTCGGACGCTGGAGGTGAAGCGGGCCGCGCTGGCGCAGCTGGCCGACGCCTCGCCCCCCGACCGGATCCCGGGGCCCGCCACCAGCGGCGCCCTCGACGCCGCCGCCCCGCCACCCGACCTCGACGGCCTGCGCACCCGCGCGATCGCGGCCTCGGCGGCCTTCCGCGACGCGCCCGCCCTGCGCACCGGGACGGCCAGCGCCTACGCCTGGGACGGCCGCAGCCTCCTCGTCCGTTCGGACGGGGTCACACAGACGCAACCCGAAGGATACGCCGCCTTTTTCCTCAGCTGTGAGGCCCTTCGACCCGATGGCGTGCCCGTCGCCGCCAGCCAGCAGTGGGTCGCGCGCACGGTGTCCGAGCTGCCGGCGCCCGACGCGCTGGCCGCCGCCGCCCGCGCCCTCGCCGCCGAGGTGCTCGCCCGCCACGGGGCGCCGGCCGTCGCCGACTACGAGGGCCCCGTCCTCTTCGAGGGCGATGCCGCCAGCCAGCTGCTCGCTCAGCTGGCGGTTCCCGAGCTGTTGGGGACCCCGCCCCCGCCCACCGGAGAGCGCACCTACGCCCAGCTCGTCCGCGCGGGACCGCGGCTCGGGCGCCACCTGTTGCCACCAGGCTGGTCCGTCCGCGACGACACGGCGCGCGATCCCTTGTTTCCCCGCTGGGACCGGGAGGGCAACCCCACCCTGGCGGTCGACCTCGTGCGTGAGGGCGTGGTGGTCGACCTCCTGCGCACCGAAGCCCCCCGGCCCGAACGCCCAGGGACGACCGGCCACGCGCGGGGCGATGTGCAGGGCAGCGCGTCCGCCCGCCCCACCTGGTGGCGCGCGGCGCCCACCCACCTGCACACGGCCCGCGGCTTCGACCGGGCGGTGGACCGCGCGCGCCAATCCAGCGGGCTCGACCGCATCCTCGTCGTCCGCGCCCTCGGTCGGGGCGCCGAGGGCACCCTCCCCGCGCCCACCCGAGCGGTGTGGCGCTACGCCGATGGCCACGAGGAGGCGATCGCCGCGCTCGAGTTCCAGGCGGCCAACCGCCATGTCTTGCGCGACATCGCCGCCGCCGCTGGGAGCTGGACCCGCACCTACCTCGGAGGCGAGGGCGGGAGCGCACCCGCCCTGCGCGGCCTCCCGACCCGCTCCACCACCCCGCAGCGCCTGCTCGTCACCACCCTGGAGGCGGTCTTCCCAGGCGGAAACACCGAGCTGCCGCGGGTGCCGATGTCTCCGCTCGTCAATCCCTGAAACGGCGAACGCCGCGCCGGGACCCAGCCCAGCGCGGCGTTCGGACTCCGGTCGACGCAGGCTACTGCTTCTTCTCGACCGGCGGCGCGGGCGGCGCCGTTGGGGTCCCCTCGGCCTTGGCAGGCTCGGCGGCCTTCGCGGGCTCCTCGGCCTTCTTCTCGACCGGCGGGGCGGGCGGCGCCGTCGGCGTCCCCTCGGCCTTCGCGGGCTCGGCCGACTTCGCGGGCTCCGCCGACTTCGCCAGCTCCTCGGCCTTCTTCTCGACCGCGGGGGTCGGCGGAGCGGTCGGGGTGCCCTCGGCCTTGGCCGGCTCAGCCGCCTTCGCGGGCTCCTCGGCCTTCTTCTCGACCGCGGGGGTCGGCGGAGCGGTCGCCTTCGCGGCCTCCTCGGCCTTCTTCTCGACCGCGGGGGTCGGCGGGGCGGTCGTCGCCTTCGCGGCCTCCTCGGCCTTCTTCTCAACCGCGGGGGTCGGCGGGGCGGTCGTCGCCTTCGCCGGCTCCTCGGCCTTCTTCTCGATCGCGGGCGGCGGCGGCGCGGCCGGCGTCTTCGCCGGCTCCTCGGCCTTCGGCGCAGGCTCGCCCGTCTTCTTCATGCCGTCCAACCGCTTCTTCGCCCGGTCCGACACATCCTGCTCGAGGATCTCGAAGGCGACGCGGCGGTTGACGGCTTGGCCCTCCTTCGTCTTGTTGTCGGCAATCGGCGCGGTCTCGCCAAAGCCCTTCGCCACCAGACGACCCTCGGCCACACCGTGGGAGACGAGGTAGGTCTTGACCGCGTCGGCGCGATCCTGGCTCAGCTTCATATTCTTGGCGTCGTCCCCGACATTGTCGGTGTGGCCCTCGACCTGCACCCGCTTGATGCCCGGGAACTTGCCGAGCACGCGCACGACCTCGTCGAGCAGCGCGTGGCTGACCGGCTTGATCATCGCCTTGCCGGAGTCGAACTCCACCGTCTCGGTGATCTTCAACGACTTGTCGGAGACGAAGACCTTGGAGGCGCAGCCGTCGGAGCGCGCCGGATCCGAGCCCTCGTTGGCCTTCACGTCCGGGCAGGCGTCGCGCGCGTCCGGCACAAAGTCGCCGTCCTTGTCGGGGCAACCGAAGGCGGCGATGGCACCCGCCGCGGTCGGGCACTCGTCTTCGCTGTCCTGCAGCCCGTCGCTGTCGGAGTCGGGGCACCCGCCGAAGACGGCGGTTCCGGCGACGTCGCGACACTGGTCGGCGTCATCGAGCACGCCGTCCTTGTCGTTGTCCGCCTCGGCGCAGCCGTCGGCGTCCTCGAAGCCGTCCTTGTCTTCCGCCTCGATCGGGCACTTGTCGTCCGCGTCGAGGGCGCCGTCCTTGTCGTTGTCGGACTCGGGGCAGCCGTCGTCGTCCTCGAAGCTGTCGAGGTCCTCGGGCTGGTCGGGGCAACGCTCCTCGTCGTCCGCGAAGCCGTCCTTGTCGGAGTCCTTCGGACCGCCGAACAGGAAGTAGACGCCCGCGGTGGCCTCCCAGTCGAGGAAGGCGTCGCCGTGGTTCTGCCAGTTCTCGCTGCCGATGTTGAGCAGCCAGCGCAGGTCGGCGCGGAGGTTGACCATCGCGTTCTCAGGATCGCCGATCGGGACGAGCAGACCGGGGCCGGCGTTGCCGAGCACGTCCACATCGAGCGCGTCGCCGGTGGGGAGCTCAAGCACGCCGCCGTCGTCCACCGACTTCAGGAAGGCCCCGGCGCCGAGGGAGAGGAGCGGTTGGACGCGCTCGCCCTGGAACAGGCGACCGACGAGGTTGACCCGGGGGGTCAGCGCGAAGTACGAGAACGGATCTTCGCCGTAAAAGTACTGGGTCTTACCGGAGATGACGCCGACGTCGACCTCGATGGCGACGCTCGGGTCCACCCAGTACGACACGGACGGCACCACGGTGACATTCGGCCCGAGGACTTCGAGGGCGTCCATCAACACGGTACCGCCGGACACACCGACGCCCACCTCACCCGCGAGGGCGACGGGAGAGACTCCGAGCAGGATCAGCGGGAGCAGGAACCGGGACCTCATCATGCGCCTCCGACGGTGGGACCGACCCGTGCCGTGCGCGCGGCGTGCGGGTATTCCGCGGCATCTTGCCAGCAGGCGCCGGGAGATGCAACGCAGGGGACGGGATCGATCGAGGTAGTGCTCATCAGGGCAACCCTGTTAGCTCGAATTCTCGCGGCGCGCGACTTCGCCGCGCGATCACCGCAGGGGCTTGCGCCCGCGGCGCCGCCGGAGCATCCGGGAGGTCGGAGGCAGCGATGGGCATCTACGAGCAGGTCAACGACGCGCTGAAAGAGGCCATGCGCGCCCGGGACGCGGCGCGCACCCTCGCCCTGCGCAACATCCGCGCGGCGTTCATCGAGGCGTTGAAGGTCGACAATGCCGCGAGCCTCCCCGACGACGCCTGCGTCGCCCTGCTGCGCCGACTCGCCAAGCAGACCCAGGAGTCCATCGACGCCTACGCCGCCGGACAGCGCGTCGATCTGGTGACCGAAGAGCGCGCAAAGCTCTCTGTCTACGAGGGTTTTCTGCCGCAACGGGCCAGCGCGGACGACACCGCCGCCCTGGTCGACGCCGCGATCGCCGCCACCGGCGCCGCCGACCTGGCTGCGCTGGGACGCGTGATGGGCTGGCTGATGCAGCACCACAAAGATCAGCTCGACGGGAAGACCGCGCAGGCGATCGCGCGGACCCGGCTGGGCGGCTGACGAACGGCGCGAGGGACCCACACCGGATACGGTCACGGAGGAGCGACGATGCAGCGCTGGCTCGCGATGGGCATGTTGTGGGGGTGCGCCATCCCCCGAGAGGACTTCGCCGAGGCGAAGGCCGAAGCGCTGTGCGACGCCGAGCGCCGCTGCCAACGCGGGTCCTTTCACGTCGAATGGCCCTCGATGGACAACTGTGTCACCGCCACGACCCGCGAGACCACCCTCGCCATCGAATCGCTCGACTTCTGCTCCTACGACCCCGACGAGGCCACCCGGTGTGTGTCGCGGTTGCGCCAGCTCGAATGCGATCAAATCGGCCGCGGCGACTGGGACGAAGCCTGCGACCTCGTCTTCGACTGCGGGTTCGCCCAATGAAGGCCGCCGTCGCTTTCCTGGTGCTCGCGGCGTGTGGCATCTCGGAAGAGCGCTTTGCGCCAACCTTCTCTGAGCTTCAGTGCGCCAGGCACTGGCAGTGCGACCGCGCATCGTACGAGCTGCTCTACTTCGGCCATGGCGACTGCGTTCGCGAGTATGAGCGCACCTTTCTCGAGCTCGCGGCCTTCGAGTCGGAGTACGGCTGCACCTACGACGCCGAGGCTGCCGCCGACGCCTACGCCGACCTCGCCGAGATGACCTGCGAGGAGTGGCACCAAGGCGAGCTCCTGCTCGGCTTCACCGCCATCTGGGCCGAGTGCGGATGATCGCGCTCGCGCTCGTCGCCTGCGCCGACACACGGGTCGATGGCCTGGTGGGCGGCGAGCCGGTGGAGGTCACCAGCGCCACCTTTGCCGCCGTCCCCGACCTCTTTGGCGACGATGGCGCCCTGCTGGTCTACCTGCTGCCCGCCCGCGACGCCTGCCAGTCCCAGTCCGCGTGGCTGACGGCCAGCGCGACGACCCGCGACCCCGAAGCCCTCGCCCAAGCGTGGGCGGCGACCTTCCCCTCCACCTTCTGGTCGGTGGACCTGGTCCTCCGCGTGTCCGACCCCACGGTCAGCCAAACCGGTCGCTGGCTGACGGGCGTGGACTGGAACGCCGAGCTCGAGGTGGACGAACAAGCCTATGGCGAGATCCGGCATATCCAGGGACCCCGCGACGCAGCCTACTTCGGCGGACTGGCCGGCGACGACGACCCCTCCTGGTACACCCACCGCGGTCTGGTGCAGCTGCACCTCCACCGCCCCGACGACCGGCTCATCGGCTCGTTCACCACCGAGGCCGCCGACCCCGAGACCGGCGCGCGGGCCGGCGAGGTGGTGATCCGCTTCGACGCGACCCGGTGCGCCGAGCTCGAGGCGCTCCTCTCTCCCTGAGGTCCCCATGCTTTGGTTGGCGACCGCGGCGTTCGCCGCCGATCTCGCGTTCACCTTCGACCAGCAGCTCGACGCGGGCGAGCGGCCCTCATTCACCGTCACCGCGCCGGTCCCGATCGCCGAGCTGCAGCTGGTGATCACCGCCGGCGGCCAGAGCTACAAGCACACCTTTGTCGACATGCGACCCAACCTGCCCTACACCTTCGACTGGGCGCGCGATCCGAGCACCACCTCAGCGGATGTGCATCTCCTGACGACCTTCGCTGACGGCAACGAAGAAGAGATGGCGGTGCACCTCGACTACAGCTACGCCGGTGCGCTGTCCGTCGATCTCGACCGCGCCTCGGCCGACCTGTCCCGTCGCCTGCTGGTCGTGCCCGTCACGGCGCGGGTGGACGAGGCCGAGGTGGTCGCCTACGGCGCGCGCAAGGTCGAGCTCGACCGCAAGACGGTGCGGGTGGGGGCGGGGCCAGGCCCCATCGAGATCCCGTGGGTGGGCGGCGGCGTGGAGGATGTGGTGCTCCTGGAGGTGACGGTGCGCAGCGGCGGCGCCTGGGCCAGCTTCACCTACTCGCCCTGGTTCCTCGACATTCCGCACCAAGATGTCCTCTTCGACGTCGACGCCGCCACCATCCGCCCGGCCGAGGAGCCCAAGCTGCTCGCCACCCTCGGCCAGCTGCGCGAGGTCCTCGACAAATACGGCGCGGTCGTCCCCGTGCAGCTCTACATCGCGGGCTGC
>Ga0164294_10002122_pt1 | contig 18111 bp, 13 predicted proteins | sample GEODES005metaG_FD_111479 | JGI IMG/M metagenome (GOLD analysis project Ga0164294, IMG submission 111479) | Oligotrophic lake water microbial communities from Sparkling Lake, Wisconsin, USA - GEODES005 metaG | ecosystem: Environmental > Aquatic > Freshwater > Lake | place: USA: Sparkling Lake...
AGAAGATCGCCAGCGATTGGCCCGCATCACGCTGGGACGAACTCATGCCGTGGAACTGGCAACCCGCCCAACAACCGCAAATCGCTCAAGCCGCCTGAGCCGCGGCCTTCAGGCCACGCTTACCTTGGTATGGAGCTTTCTCCGTTTCCTTGCCGATGCTCAAGCATGATATGGCATAGCGGGAGCGATCATGGCCCAAGATCCCGTTGAGCAACGTTTGGCGCTGCCGATAAACGAAAGCCGGGTTCTGGGAACACTGCTCAACCCGCCGCACGACCGAAATTGGGGCGCTTTGCAGATGGGCTGCGTGGATCCGACCGTGTGACAGCTTTTGTCAGGGGCGGACGTTCGTACGCGCAGACGTGAACGACCGTCTCTAGTCGCTTGCTGCCGCATCGTGTGGTGCCGATCAATGGCAGCTATTGCGCTCAGCCATCCCAAAAGTTTCCAGGCGGCAGACCACGCGCTTCTTGCCATCGCGCCGACACCACCCGCCCGAACCACAAAGCTGCCTTTCGTTGTCAGCATGAACGAGCGACCGCTTGCCGCCATTCTGCAACACGAGCGGAGTTTCCGAACACGACCACAAACCAGACTTAAGTCCTGGCGCCGCACGAGCGAGTAATGAATGACTCGCGCAATAGACGATGGCCCTGACGGCAGCGTCGGGTTCGGGTCTGCCGGCGTGTTCGCCAGCGCCGCGTTTGCGGGATAGGCGCGCTCGGCCAGCTTCGAACTGCGATGTTTGAGCCGAACAAGTGCCACCGGCCTTTGCCGGGTGGCGCTTGAATCTTTAGCCAAGCCGCTCGGCAACAGTGCGTGCATCTTCTCCGGCCGAACGGCGCAGTCGCGTTGACGGGCAATCCAATAAAAGTCACCGTCGAGCGATGCTTTTCGCGCTTCCGAATCGCCCTTCGATCGCGGCGGCTACCGTCTCCACGGACGTATCGTCCAGCTTGGTGATCGCCTCGTCCGATGTGCGCAATTACACCGGCAGCGGCCCGATGTTTCAGGCCTATTTTGATACCAATGTTGATTTTTCCAACGCCGGCTTCCTTTGGGCGCAGGACGGCACAGTCCTGAGCGCCTTCAACCTGGGCAATTTTTCCAACACCGGGACCATGGTCTCTGCCAGCAGCACCAATCAGGTGCAGACGCTTTTTTTCCCGAGCGCGCTGTCCGGCTTCAACAATTCCGGCGCGATCTATGCATCGTCCACAGCAGGTGCAGCTTATGCGGAGAGCGACTACTCACCGATCACCGTCACCAATTCGGGGGCTATCGCTGCCTATTCGATGACCGGCTACGCGGTGGGCATGAACCGCAGCAACGGTGGCGTGACCACCAACACCGCTTCGGGTCGCATTCTGGCCGAAGGAAACACCGCAATCGGTGTGGCGCTAGGGCGATTTACGTTTGTCCCAGAAGGACAAGCCGCCTTCGTCAATTACGGCACCATCACCGCGATAGCGCATGGCACCGAAGCATCGGTCGGCGTGCTGTTCTCGACCGAGGAGTTCAGCGGCCTAAGCCAGATATTCGAGAACTACGGCACTATCACCGCCGATGCGGCCTTCTATGCGTCCAACTACGGCTTTTCGCCGCCGCAGCGCGGCCCGCAAATCGTGCGCAACATGGCGGGTGGCACTATCAACGGGTCGATCGTCATGGGGCTCGGCGCCGATACGGTGACCAATGCGGGTCAGATCTCAGGCATTGGCTTAACCGACACCGGCGAAGACCTTGTCGACAACTCCGCAGGGACGATCCTAGGGTACACCGATCTGGGTGACGACAACGATACCTATCTCGGCTCGGCCGGTGTCGACGTCGTGACCGGGGGGCGCGGCAATGACCGACTGGATGGCGGCGCCGGGGCAGATCTGCTGATCGGCGGTCGGAGTGATGACGTCCTGATCGGCGGCGCTGGCAACGACGGTCTTTACGGTGATTTTGGCAACGATACGATCTTCACCAGCAGCGGTGACCACGTCGATGGCGGCGGCGGAGACGATCGCATCGTCCTGGGCGATCTTGCGTTCGCGTTCGTCACCGGCGGCGGTGGCAACGATACGCTCGTGCTTCCGGCAGGCGCGCTGTTCCTCGATTTGCACGCAGCGCGATTGACCGGCCGCATCATTGCATTCAACGCGATCATGCTGGGTGATGGGCAACGCATCGCGATCTCGCAAGGCGACGCGAGCGGGCTTGCCGGAACCAATGTGCCGCTGCGGCTGACCGGCACCGGAGGCGGGCGGGTCGACCTGGTCGGGAACTGGGCCGAACAGGGCGGCAGTGCTGCCAATGGCGTGACGTATCGGGTTTTCGGCAACGGAACCGATCTGGTTCGGGTATCCAACGCGCTCGAGGTTGCCGTGGTGGCTGCGGTCGATCATGCGGCCAGGTCGCTCGATCCGGTGGCCACAGGGGCGCCGCCGCCGCAGGCGACGAACCAGACCGGCTCCAGCCTTGCCAGCAGCGACACGGTCGTATCCGATTTCCAGTTCGTGACACTGACCATCGATCCAGACGAGACGTGGCATTCGTCGCTGGGAATCGCGGTGCTGGAAGGCGGAGACAATGGCCTCCCCGGATACCTCACCAATTATGGCACCATCCTGTCCGACGCCAATGGGTCGACCGGCGCGTACACGTCGATCACCGTCGCCGGAGACCCGACAGTCGACAACTACGGGACGATTTCGAGCAAGTTTGCGTCCACGCCAGATCAATTGAATTCTGCCAAGCAATTGCTCAGCATCTATGGCCTGGAAACTGCCGTCCGCCAGTCCACGAACAAGACCATGAGTTCGATCGGCGGGATGGATCTGACCAATTACAACACCATCAGTGCCGTGAGCAGTTCGGGCACCGCGCTGGCGATCTTTTATTCGACCTTCGACAATCGGGGCACGATTGCAGCGACATCGAACGATTTCATCGCGGCTGGGGCCTACGTTTCCAACTCTGCGCCTACCTCGAACAGTGGCGCGATCCGTGCGCAGGGACAAGTCACCGCGATCGGCATCATGGTGGCAACGTACGCCGCGACCATCGTCAACAGCGGAACAATCACCGCGACGACGGCCCAGCCCGGCGGCGATGAATATGGCATTGTCTATTATTACCTGTCGGGGCGCGCCACCCTGGTCAACAGCGGCACGATTACCGCACGAACCGCAGTCGGCATGCTCATCAACCCCAACCAGGGCGAGCTGGTGCTGCTCAATTCGGGCACACTTAACGGAGCGGTTACGCTCAACACGCAAAACCTTACGACATTCGGCGTGGGAAGCCTGGCCGACGTGGTCGTCAACACGGGAACCATCGTGAGCCCGGTCGACATGGGTTCGGGCGATGACGTCTACGTGGGGATCGGCGGTGTGCAGCATGGCCAGATCATCGGCGGTGATGGTGCCGACTTGCTGATCGGCACCGCCGGCAGCGACACGGTTTCGGGTGGGGCGCGGGACGACGTCATCGTCGGCGGTAGCGGCGCCGACAATCTGTCGGGCGGCGCCGGTGCGGACCGCTTCGTGTTCCTTGCCGCCACCGATTCGACGAAGGCCGCGCTGGCCACTATCACCGACTTCCAGAGCGGGGTGGACAAGCTCGATCTGTCGGCGCTGGGCCTGGCCACGATCTCGATTACAACAAGCGCAGGGACGACCGTCGTCTCAGGCACTGGTGCCGCGGCGCAGTTCATGGTCAAGATCTCCGGCACGATCAGCCAGTCCGACATCGTGTTGACGCCCGCGTTGAAAACCCAGACGGGAACCGCGGGCAACGACCTTTTGGTCGCGCCGTCAGCTGGCGGGCAGTTGCAGGGCGGGGCCGGAAGCGATGTGCTGATCGGCGGCGCGGGCGACGATGTTCTGGCGGGCGGCGCGGGGACGAACGTGCTCTATGGCGGACTTGGCTTCAACACCGCGCTGTTTCAGTAAAACCGGGCAGACTACGACATCGCTTTCAACGCCAATGGCAGCATGACGGTGAACGATCGGTACCAACTTTCATCCGCCAGTGCGGCTACGAGCGTTCTCTACAAGATAAACCGATTGCAATTTGCCGATGGCGTGATCAATTTTCGCTACGCCGACCCGGGCAATGCGATCATCAGCAACTTCACGGTCAACGCGGGTGGGTGGTCTTCGCAGGAAGAATATCCGCGTCATGTGGCGGACGTGAACGGCGACGGCTATGCCGATATCATCGGGTTTGGCCAGGCGGGGACGCTGGTTTCGTTCGGTTCGGCCAATGGCACGTTCTCGGCGCCGGTGACGCAGGTCGCCAACTTCGGGCAGGCGCAGGGGTGGTCGAGCGACAACACCTTCCATCGCGCGCTGGCCGACGTGAACGGCGATGGGCGTGCCGATATTGTCGGCTTCGGAACGTTCGGCGTGTTGGCTTCGTTGGCGCGGGGCGATGGCAGCTTTGCCGCGCCTGTGCTGGGCTCCACCAACTTCAACCAGGCCAATGGCTGGTCGGGCCAGGACGCGTTCACCCGTACGCTGGCGGACGTCAACGGCGATGGCTTTGCGGACATCGTGGGCTTCGGCATTGCGGGCACGTTCGTGGCGCTCGGCAAAGGCGACGGGACGTTCGGTGCGGCCAGCTTCGCGCTCGCGAACTTCGGCGCGAACCAAGGCTGGACCAGCGACAACATCTTCCACCGCGCCGTGGCAGACGTCAACGGCGATGGCCGCGCAGACATCGTCGGCTTCGGCCAGTCCGGGGTGCTGGTGGCGCTGGGCAAGGGCGACGGGACGTTTGCCGATGCCAAGGTGGCGCTGAGCAACTTCGGCGCGAGCCAAGGCTGGGCCAGCAACGACAGCTTCCCGCGCCTCGTCGCCGACTTGAACCGCGACGGCAACGCCGACATCGTCGGCTTCGGTCAGGCCTGGGTATTCATCGCCTATGGCAAAGGCGATGGCACGTTCGGCGACGCGAGCTTCGACCTCGCCAACTTCACGAAGGCGCAAGGCTGGTCAAGCGACGCCACCTACCACCGCGAGATTGCCGACCTCAACAACGACGACCTGCCCGACATCTTCGGGTTCGGACAGGCCGGTGTGCTGGCAGCGCTCAATCGGGGGGATTTCGTGCTTTAACTCGGCGGCAGTTTGATCGCGCGATGCGGCGATAGTCGAGCAATCTCACCACCGCACCCGGGGGGCAAGGCTGAACGTGACTATCAGCGCCAGATAACGGGACACTCCCCCCAAAATCTGCCTGTCGGGACCGTCTAAAGCTCCGAAGCTTGATGGGACGTGCAACAAGGCTCAACAACGGCAAGTTTCAGGGAACCCGACCAACGCGTCGAAGGACAGAGAATGGGGCGCAGTGTTGCCGTACCGCTTCGGAACGACTGATCGGCAGCTTCTGTTTACCGCCGACGTTCACGGTAACTGATCTGAGCGACCGGCTCTGGTCGACAGCTGCTGGCCCCATTCGCTGGACGAATGTCTGCTAACCCGGCGAGAGTGCTTAGAAGCGGTCAGTCAGGAAGCGGCCCAGAAGCGGCCGAACTGCCCTTGGCGCAAGCTGCCTGTCGGCAAGGCGCCCTCGTATTGGTCGTTCGGCACGTCGAGCGGCGTCCCAAGAACCTGCCATTAGTTCGGGCTTGTTGCTACGTTCCCACGAAGGTCCGGAAGGGCGGACAATTCGGCCTGGCAGCCTATGGGATGAGGCGAAAAGCCGTGACGACGTATCAGTATTTTATTGTTCCGCCATCCACCACCAGTGTCTGCCCGGTCATGAAGGCAGCTTCGTCTCCGGCAAGGAACAGGATGGTTCCCAGAACATCGGCTGGAACCGCGACGCGCGGAATGGATTGCGATGCGACGGTCTGGGCGACCACTTCTGGAGCGGTTGCTTCGACGATGGCGGTGCCTTCTGTGCGCGTGAAATTGGGGGCGACGCAATTTGCTGTGATCCCGAACGTTCCAAATTCCGAGGAAAGCGACCGCGTCATCCCGATCACAGCGCCTTTGCTGGCGATATAGTGCGCCATATTCGGCAGTCCCATGAAGAACGTGTTAGAGGAAATGTTGATGATCCTGCCCCAACCGGCCTGTTTCATCGAGGGAATGATGCACTGGCACGTGTTGAAGACCGAGCCGAGGTTGGTCGCGATGACCCTGTTCCAATCCTCAAGTGAAATCGATTCAAACGGCTGCATGGGATAAATTCCGGCGTTGTTCACGAGAACCGCGATCGGGCCGAGTTCGGTTTCGACAGCGCGCACCATGGTTTCGACGCTGCTCCGGTCGCTTACGTCGCATTGTACGCGCAGCATATCCGCGGACCGCGTGACACCTTCATAGGCGATATCGGCGCCGGCAACTGCATACCCGCGAGCGACAAAGGCTGCCGCAATTGCCGCGCCAATGCCCTGTCCACTGCCAGTCACGAGAACCACTTTAGCCATTGCCAGCCCTCACCATGCCGTTGTGCCCCCATCGACAGGCAGGTTCGCACCCGTGATCCACGCTGCGTCGGCCGATGCCAGAAAAGCGGCAGCTGCCGCGATGTCTTCGGGTTGCCCGGCGCGGCCGAGCATGATCTTGGCCCGCATCGCGCCCCACCAGGTAGCGTCGCCCATCAAGGCCTCAGTCTGATTGGTTTGCACCAAACCCGGAGAAAGCGCATTGACCCGGATGTTATGCGCCGCGCCTTCCATCGCGAGATGGCGCGTCATGCCCAGAATGCCCGCCTTGGCGGTCGAATGGGCGAGGCCCGGCACGACTTCGTAGCAGATCATCCCAGAAACCGACGCCGTGTTCACGATCACACCGCGGCCCTGCGCGACGAAATGCGGCCAAACCGCCTTGCAGGTATGGAATACCAGATCAAGCTCATCGCGCATGGTGCGCTGGAAGAGCGCGAAATCCATGTCTGCGAACCACGCGAAATGAGCGAGCGCGGCGTTGTTATAGAGCACATCGATGCGGCCCGCGCTGCCCAGCGCGAAGTCGATCACCGCCTGAGCCCCGGCGGGATCGCCAAGATCACAGGGGTGCAGAGAATGCATTGCGCCGCCTTCGGCCCGCACCGCTTCGAGTGTGGCGGCCGCGCTGTGTGCATGGACATCGCAACCGATCACGATCGCGCCTTCGCCGGCGAACCGGTGACAGGCGGCACGGCCGATGCTGCCACCACTGCCGGTGACCACCACGACCTGATCTGTGAACCGGCCCATCACCAAACGCTCTTTCATCGGCTGTGCGATTAGAACCGGTAGCCGAGGCGCAGATACCAAGTGCGACCATTAGCATAGTTCCGCCCGGCATATTCCGGAACCGAGCCGAAGAAGCCGGTGACCCAGTAGGTCTTGTCGAACACGTTGGCGATGCCGGCGGTGATCGAAACATGATCGTGGGCGGTCTTCAACGTCACGCTGGTATTGGCGACGGCATAAGCTGGCATCGCTTCGGAATCGAGATTGGCAACGCCGAGGCCGTTGAACTGCTTGCCCACGCCGTCGACCGAGCCGGTGATGGCCAAGCTGCCGAATTCCCCCAGCCCCTGTTCGTAGGTCGCGCCGACACTGAAACTGTAATCGGGCGCTGCCACCGGCTTGGCGTTGAGGCCGGGGGCAAATCCATAGAAATCGGGCGCGAAGATCGGATGGCTGGGATCTGCCCTCGTGTATTTGGCGTCGAGTAGTCCGACATTGCCGTAGATCTGCAGCGCGCGCACCGGTGACCAGTTGACCTCAAGCTCAATCCCGTTGATCTTCTGGTCCGAAAGCGCGACCGTTTGCGGCGAAATCAGGTCAGCGTGGTTCTTGAACTTGCTGCTGAACGCGGTGATGTTGGTCCGCAGCGTCCGGTTGAACCATTCAGCCTTGATACCCGCTTCGAATGTCTTGACCGTTTCGGGTTCAAGAAAATTCGAGGCCGGCCCCGGGCTGGTGGCGCGGTCGCCCTCGAGGTTCCCGGCCTTGTAGCCCTCCGTATAGGTCGCATACAAAAGGATATCGGGCGTCGCTTGCCAGTTCAGGCCGACGCGCGGCGTAAACCGCGAGAAGTTCTGGGAGGGATTGACCGGGAAGCCCGGATACGGCGTCTTGTTGTCCTCGAACAGGGAGTTGTAGGCGATCTTCTTTTTGTCCCAGGTCTGACGCGCTCCGCCGATCAGCGAGAGATTTGTGACAATTTCCCAGCTGGCATCAAAATAGATCGCATAGCTTTTTGAATCGAGTTTGGTGTCCTGATACGAGCCGCCAAATCGCTCAGTATATCAATTGGCAATGCGAAGGGAACGCCATGTCCGGGCAGAAAATCGTGACAGGAGCAAACGGTCGGCTGGGCCGGGCAGTTGCCCGAGCCTTGCTCCAAGCCGGAGCCGCGCGGGACGTCACACTGACGAGTCGTGACCCCGCCAGCATTGCCGATCTGGCAATGCTTGGTTTCGCAACCGCAAAGGCAGATTTTGCGGACGCCGACAGCCTCGCCGCCGCCTTTGCCGGCGCGACCGACGTGCTCATGATTTCAGTTCCCGGGCCGATCGAAAAGCGCATCCCGCTGCACAGCGCGTGCATCGATGCCGCGAAATCCGCAGGTGTTGGCCGTATCGTCTACACAAGCCGGGTCTATCCGGCTGATGCGAGCCTCTACGCTTTTGCTGCGATCCACGCATTTACCGAGCGGTATCTAGCCGCTTCGGGCATGGCGACAACTATCGCCCGCAACAACGAATACAGCGAAAATCTGCTGCCCGCGATTGCCGAAGCGGCCACGACGGGGCGACTGGTCATGCCCGGCGTGCGCGGCAAGGTGCCGCATATCGCGGTAGCCGACATCGCCGAGATCCTCGCGAAACTTCTTCTTGAACAGGGCCACGAGGGGCGGCTTTATGAACTCAACGGACCTGTTGCGCTCAACCGGAGCGAGATCGCCGATCTGATTGCCGCCGCTGCGGCCCGACCGGTCGTGGCTGGCCCCGCGACACGCGAGGAATTTGGCGAAATCCGCCGGCAGCAGGGGCGCCCTCCGTTCATGGTCGAAATGGCCAAGGGCCTGTTCGATGCGGTCGATGCCGGCGAATTCGAGCACGTCTGGCCCGACGCTGAACAACTGCTAGGACGACGTCCGCGGTCGCTATCGGATTACATTCGTGAGATCGTAAAGCCTGACTGACCTTGCTCGGACAAAGCCATGAGAGGTGAAGCGGGCCATCCGTGGATGCCCGCCAAGGCTACCTCACCGACTAGACCTCTCCGGAGGGTCAGACCCGCTGCTGCTGCGAGATGGTTTTCGAGCAGGTCGACACACTCGGCAAGGCCATTGCCGCTTCTGGAGGCGAACCACGTAGGACCTTTGGAAAGAGGCGTGATCGAGGCCACAAGATGGGCGGCTCTCGCTGGGGCGATCGCGTCGCCGAACGCCCCGCTCATCATGCCATCCTAACTATCACCTTACAGTACGCTAACGGCCCAGTTGCCGTCACTGATGCTGGTCTGAAACTGGGCCGGCTGCTGTCTTCCCGGACTTGCTAAGGAACACGCCGAAGCCGTTAGACTGCCTTCCAGCACCGGATGCGGCCGTTGCCATGTCACGAACGTGCGTGGAGAGCTGATAGTCGCGATGAAATCGACCATGCGACACGGCAGCGGGAGGCGATCCGTGAATGTGTCTCGGGTGGGATTGAAAGTTCGGTCCAAGCGGGATTCTCTTGGGAGCCATCTGGGACCTGTCGCTTCAACTCAGCACAAAACCCGCTTGCCACGGCGGCCGTTCCGAGAGAGACATAATTCCATGGCATCGATCAATCTGCGCATTCCCCTGCTTGGCCTGCTGTGTGCGTTCAGCGTCGCCGCGTCATCGCTTCAGGCCGAGTTCCCGGCGGCCACGCATCCGGTTGCGGGCGACGAATGGCCCTATGTCGGCGGCGATCCGGCGGGAACCTGGTTTTCGTCGCTCGGCGATATCAACGAGAGCAACGCGGGCCAACTCGGCTTTGCCTGGGCTTATGACATGGGCACCGATCGCGGGCAGGAGGCGACCCCGCTGGTGATCGATGGGGTGATGTACACCTCGGGCGTGTGGGGCATTGTTTATGCGCTCAACGCCGTCACCGGGGAACTGTTATGGTCATTCCATCCCGGCATCGACCCGGCATCGGCGCGCAACGCCTGTTGCGATACGGTGAACCGCGGCGTCGCGGTGCGCGACGGGGTTGTCTTTGTCGCAAGCGAAGACGGGCGGCTGCATGCGCTCGATGCCAAGACCGGCGCAGAAAAATGGGCCGCCGACACGATCATCGGCCGGGGCACGACCTCCTATACCTACGCTTCGACCGGCGCGGTGCTGCTGACCAGCGATGCCGTGGTCATCGGCAATTCGGGCGCCGATCTCGGCGATGGATCGACCCGCGGCTATATTTCGGCGTGGGACATCAAGACCGGCGCCTTCAAGTGGCGCTTCTTCACTGTGCCACCGCCGCCGGGCCAGCCCTTCGAACATCCCGAGCTGGAAATGGCCGCCAAGTCCTGGGGGCCGAACCACGATGGCCGCTATCAGAACGGCGGCACGGTGTGGGACGGCCTTTCGTATGATGCGCAGAACGACCAGATCGTGTTCGGCACTGCCAATGCCTCGCCCTATTCGCGCGCCAAAAGCGCGGCCGAGCGGCACGACGACTTGTTCAACGCCTCCATCGTCGCAGTCGATGCGCGTTCTGGCCGGATGAACTGGTTTTATCAGGAAACCCCCGGCGACGCATGGGACTATGATGCGACGCAGAAGTTCATTTTCGCCAATCTGCCCATCGGCGGCGAAACCCGCCGCGTGGTGATGCAGGCGTCAAAGAACGGGTTTTACTACACGCTCGATCTGAAGACCGGCAAATTGCTGGCCGCCGATCCCTACTCTTACGTCAACTGGGCCAAGGGCGTGGACCTTGCCACTGGCCGCCCAGAGTTCACGGAAATTGCCGATTATTCGGCAAAGCCCAAGAACGTCTATCCGTCGTGGGCGGGAGCCCACACGTGGAACCCGATGTCGTTCAGCCCGAAGACGGGCCTCGTCTATATCCCCACCGTCGACATGCCCAATGTCATGGTCAATCTGGCGGTCAACAAGGGCGCGCTCGACCATCTTGAGGGCTTTTTCAACGCCAACGGCATCATTCCCGACGATACCTATGACGAACCGACCTTGACCCACCTGTTCGGTCCGGTGCCGACCAAGGCGGAGTTACAGAAGGAACGCGGCAAGACCAGTATGGTGCGCGAAGTGCTGAAAGCCTGGGACCCGGTGGCGCGCAAGGTGGTCTGGGAACAGGTCACCTCCGACGTCAATCGCGGCTATGACGGGGGCGTGCTGTCCACCGCGGGCAATATCGTCGTGCAAGGGCGCGGCGATGGCACCTTGCGCGTGTATAACGCCACGACGGGCGCGCAGCTGGCCTCGATCCAGACCGGCTCGCATATCATGGCCGCGCCCATGACCTATCGCATCGGCGGGGTGCAATACATCGCAGTACAGGCGGGCTATGGCGGGGTTGGCATCAGCTATCCCCTGCCGCCGGTGGACATTGCCTATCGCAATAGGAACACCAACCGCATTCTGGTGTTCAAGCTTGGCGGTGGGCCGGTGCCGCAGCCCGATCCGCGCCCTGATCCACTCACCTATCCCGCCCCGCCAGCGCTCACGGCCGCACTCAAGCCCGCGCTCAGGGCCGCCCCGGCGATGATCGCCCACGGTCAGGCCAAGTTCACCGAATTCTGTTCGCGCTGCCACATGTTCGGCCCCGGGGTTACCCCCGACTTGTCGCGCCTTCCGCCTGAAATCCACGGCATGTTCAACCAGATCGTGCTGAAAGGTGCGCTGGCGGGGGCGGGCATGGCGCCGATGGGTGACATGGTCACCAAGTACGACGTCGAAGCGATCCACGCCTACCTGATCGACACGCAGCGGCAGGGTTATGCAGCGCAACGCAAGAAAACCGCAACGAACTGATCTTTCGCCCAACTGATCCTTAAGAACCCAAACCAACATATCACGCGGCGTTGCGCCCGCGCATTCGCTCAAACCGGAGAGCTGCCTTATGACGTCGCCGATGATCGCCGACAGCCTTGTCCTGCCCTGCGGCGCAGTGCTGCCCAACCGGCTGGCCAAGGCGGCAATGACCGAGGGACTGGCCGACCCGCAGGGACGCGCCACGCCAGAACTCGCGCGGCTCTATGGACTCTGGGCCGATGGTGGCTGCGGCCTGCTCATCACCGGCAATGTCCAGATCGACGGCGATCATCTCGAGCGGCCGGGCAATGTGATCATTGAGGGCCCGCAGGACGCTGCTGCGCTTGCTGGGCTGCGCGCGATGGCGAGCGCCGGCACCCGAGCGGGCGGGCACATCTGGATGCAGATCAGCCACGCTGGCCGCCAGACGCAAGTTACGGTCAACCCACACCCCAGGGCACCTTCTGCCGTCCCTGTCGGCCTGCCCGGCAAGCAGTTCGGTATGCCCGTGGCGCTGACCGAGGCGGAGATACGGGACCTGATCGAGCGCTTCGGTGTGGCCGCCGAAGTGGCGAAGGACACCGGCTACACCGGCGTTCAGATCCACGCCGCTCACGGCTATCTCCTCTCGCAGTTCCTCAGCCCCCGCGCGAACTTGCGCACCGATCAGTGGGGCGGCAGCCTCGAAAACCGCGCGCGCATGCTTATGGCCGTCGTCACGCGGGTGCGGGCCGGGGTGGGCCCGGCATTCCCCATCGGGGTGAAGCTCAATTCGGCAGACTTCCAGAAGGGCGGCTTCGCTTTCGAAGACAGCGTGATCGTGGCCGGCTGGCTGCAGGCAGCCGGCGTCGACCTGCTCGAAATCTCGGGCGGTTCCTATGAACAGCCCGCGATGATGGACATTCAGGGCATGGAAGCCCCCGATGTACCCCTGCAAAAGGCCTCCACTGCCGCGCGCGAGGCCTATTTCGTCGATTTCGCCAAGACCATGCGCGCCTCGCTCACCATGCCGCTGATGGTCACCGGCGGCTTCCGCAGCCGCCGCGCGATGAACACCGCGCTGGAGACAGGCGGGGCAGACGTCATCGGCCTCGGCCGCCCGCTCTGCGTCGATACGGCAGGCCCCGCCAAGCTGCTCGCCGGCGCCGACGAACTCGACCGCTGGGAGAGCAAGCTGCGCCTCCTGCCGCCATGGCTGTCCTGCCTTGGCGGACTGAAAATGCTGCGCGCGGTGGAGGGCTTTGCCGTGACCTACTGGTACTACGCTCAGATCGACGCGATCGCGCGCACCGGCAAGGCCAGTATCGGCATTTCGCCGTTCGCCGCGCTGCTCAGCATTCAGAAAGCGGGCAAGGTGTGGCTCAAGGCGCGCAAGGATTGATAGAGAATTGCCGCCGAGGAGCATCTGCCCCATCAGACGGCAGACAAGTACTGGTGAGGATGTAGCAATGGATCTGGGAATTGCGGGGCGCAAAGCGCTGGTCAATGGCGGCAGTGCGGGCATGGGGCGCGGGGCTGCGTTGGCTCTGGCGCGCGAGGGTGCCGAAGTGTTCATCTCTGCGCGCGGGGCCGCACGGCTCGAGGCGACTTGCGCCGCCATCGCGGATGAAACCGGCGCGAAAGTGCGCGCCATTATCGCCGATCATGCCAGCGACGAAGGCCGCGCGGCGATCCTTGCTTTCTGTCCCGATCCCGACATCTTCGTCGCCACCTGCGCCCCGCCGCCCTTCACCGGCGATTTCCGTGAGGTTTCGCGCGAGGACTTCGAACGCGCAGTGGCGACCGCGCTGCTCAGCCCGATCGACTACATCAAGGCCGTGACCGGGCCGATGGTGGCGCGGCGCTGGGGCCGGATCGTCAATATCAGCACCGGGGCGGCCAAGTATCCGGCCGCGATGCGGGTGCTTTCCGGCCCGCCGCGCGCCGCGCTGGCCAATTATTGCCATGCGATCTCGAAGGAACTCGCGCAGCACAATGTGACGATCAACTCGGTGCTGCCGGGGATGCATCATACCCCGGGCATCGAGGATGTACTGGGCCCCCGCGCCGAGGCCAATGGGCGCACGTATGACGAAGAAGTCGCCGCCTTCGTTAAAGCGGTGCGCTTGCCCGCCGGGCGCTTCGGCGACGCCGAGGACTTGGGCGCGCTGGTGGCGATGGTCTGCAGCGCGCAGGCCAGCTACATGACCGGCCAGTCGCTGGTCGTCGATGGCGGAATCGGCACCTCGACCTTCTAGCGGAACCTTCTAGGCCGCCGGCTGATACCCGGCCCCGCGCACCAGCTTGCCCGGCCGCGCCCCGGTGGAACTGTCGAACCGGCGGATCACCTCGCCTGCAACAATCGTCGCCTCGTATCCAGTGGCGCGCTGGTGCAGGCGGCGGCCGCCCGCAGGCAGATCGCGCACCACTTCGGGCAGATGCAGCGCCAGGCCATCGAGGTCCATCACGTTGAGATCGGCCCGCGCGCCTGGCTTAAGCAGGCCGCGATCATTGAGGCCCACCGCGCGCGCCGCCTTCTGGCTCAGCATATGCACCGCCTCAGCCAGATCCAACCGCAGCGGCCCCTTACCCTTCACGAATTGTGTGAGCAGATAGGTCGAATAGCTCGCATCGCAGATCGCGCCATAATGCGCGCCGCCATCGCCGAGACCGGGGACGCAATAGGGATGGCGCAGCATTTCATGCGCGCTATCGAGCGTCGCGTTTTCGTAATTGCCGAGCGCGGCGAGGAACAGGCCCCTGCCATCCGTCGCAAGGATGCGCTCGTAGGCCACTTCCTGCGGCGTGCAGCCGCGAGCGGCGGCTTGCCCGGCCATGCTCAAGTGCGCTGGCGGGGCGTAGTCGGGCGGATTGTCGAGCGGGAACAGCCAGCGCCAGTTGCGGGCGAGTTCGTTGAACGGATGGCCGGGGGCAAAATCCTCGGTGAGAAGGGCCGCGCGCAAAGTGGGATCGCGCATTGCGGCGACTTGTTCGGGAATCGAAAGGTGCGCGATTCTGGCCCAGCTTGGGCACAGCACAAAGGGGTGTACCGTCAGTTCCAGCCCCGCGATCAGCCCGATGGGGCGCGGCATCACTTGCGCATGGGCAACCCCGCCCGCCGCATTGGTCGCCTCGAGCTTTTCCAGCACCCGGCGCCAGCGCGGCGGCGCGTCGTTGCCCGAGGCGAGCGTGAATGTTGCGGGGCGGCCGCTGGCGGCAATCACCCGCTCGATCACGCGGTATTCCTTGTCCCAGCCGACAAAGGCATCGAGCACCACCTGAAATGTCCCAGCGCCCGCGTCGGCCATGCCGCGGGTGATCGCTTCCAGTTCGGCAATGTCGGCGTCGAACGTGGGGATAGCCGCGCCATCGGCGGCCTTGTGGATAGAGAGACGCGAGGTGGCAAAGCCGATGGCACCAGCGCACATCGCCTCAGCGGTCAGGCGGCGCATCAGCGCCAGATCATCGGCAGTAGCCAGTTCGCGCGCCGCACCGCGCGCGCCCATTGCATAGACCCGCAAGGGCGAATGCGGGAGATAAGCGGCCACATCGATATCGCGCTTGCCGGCGGCGACCTTGTCCAAATATTCCGGGAAGGTCTCCCAATCCCACGACAGGCCCTCGGTCATCACCACGCCGGGGATGTCCTCCACCCCCTCCATGACATTGATCAGCATCTGATGATCGGCTTTGCGGCAAGGCGCGAAGCCGACCCCGCAATTGCCCATCACCGCCGTGGTAACGCCGTGCGCGGACGAGGGCGAGAGCTCCTCGGCCCAGATGCACTGGCCATCGTAATGCGTGTGGACGTCGACGAAGCCGGGTGTGACCACGCGGCCCTTGGCGTCGATTTCCTCCGTTCCGCGCCCGCTGAACGCGCCGATCGCGGCGACTCGTCCACCCGCAATGGCGACATCGCCCTCGATCAAGTCGCCGCCGCTGCCATCGGCAATCGTGCCGCCGCGGATCACCAGATCATAATCGGCCTGCATCGCCTTACCCTCCCCTGACAAGCCGCACGATCCCGCCGATCAGCGAGCCGAGCACAAAGATATAGATCGGCGGCATCGAGATATAGAGCGGGATCAGCCGCTTCTCCGCCGCTCGGTGATAACCCCGCGCATAAAGCACCCGCATAAACGGCCAGATCGCCCCGATCCCCGCCGCCCACAGCGGGCTGACGACATAGGCGAACAGCCACGTTCCCGGCAGGAACAGCACCAGATGCTCCAGCGTATTGTGATGCGCGCGGACATAGCGCTCATATTCAGGCGGCCCGCTGTGCGATGGCGCTGCGATCTTGAACCGCACCCGCGCCAGCCCCGCCGTCAGGAGCGTGAAGTAATAGGCCAGCAGCGCCAGCGCGCTGACGATCACGACATATGTGGTAGGATCGGTCATGGATGCGCGCGCCCTTCCCCAAGGAAGCGCGCAGGCTGGCTTACCAGAACCGGCGCGGCAACTCACACTTTTGCGGCCCGCGCGCTGAAGTGGCAACATCGACATGCGGTGACAGCGCTGCGTTTTGCTTTCACGTTTCGCACCGACACCCGCCCCATAAGGGGAAGTTCCATTCGCAGGACTCGTGTTCGTGGCGAACGCTCCCGGATCGTGCCGGAAGAACAAATGGTGCCCAGAAGAGGAAAGGATGCAGCACCATTTTCGATATCGTCAGCCATGAACGGTAGATTTCTCCATGTTTTCCATGATGGTCAGTTCGAGTCCAGAAGAGAGCCATTCGCTAACCCTAACACAGAAGCCATCATCAGGCTCTGATTCCTTGCAGAATCACGCACTTTGGTGTATGGTCATACGAGTGTTTGATGATGGATTTGAAGACCACTCAGATCAAGATTGAGTGTTATCAAAATATAAAATCAAAATTACTTCACACTCCACTGAGATTGCCAAAGTCATCATTCACAATATCAACCAATGCACTCATTATATGCTTGACATACGATGCCATTGTTGGTATAATACATATGTAGTCATGAAATAATATTATAACATATAGAGACTCTCTAAACACTCACACACAGAGAATCATCAAAGAATGATAAAGACACTGAGTGAGTGATGATAGAGAGTAATTAGAAATACCATATAACATGATTATGGTCTCTATAAAATTACCAGTCCATATGCAAAAAAGTATGGCCGCAAACTCATAAAGCACATTTTGAGAGATAAATAATGGTGCTGCTTATGCAGTGACATTCTGTCTCCATGTGATTTCGATCAAAAGATCATCAACACCAAAGACATTTCATCGACATTCAAAGACTGCATTCCAGTCTTATAGACAGTCATACCCATAAAACATAACATAAGTCTCTACACATATGAATCCAAAACAAAAGGTCATCAAGCAATACGAAGAAAACATATCATCTCATCTCATAAAAGGTGATTATCAAGCTTATCTCATAACCACATTGTTCAACATGACTAATCACACCCCTGATCATGTTGAAAGTGATATTTTGAATCACATCAAGCATCTTAGGAAACATGATCCATCATCACCAATCCTATATCATCTCTATGAAAACCTCAGTGACCATAGGTTCAAAATAAACAGAACACTGAACCAAAGGATTTATGATAAGGATATAACACCTCAAAGGCTGTCATGGGTTTGGAAGCAGTATGATATCTTCCAAACTCATCTGGTGAAGACCCTCATCAACAATGCAGGTCGATCAAATAAGATCGAACTCTATCCAAAGACATACGACTTCATTGATGTGTTTGGTTCAAAGCATGGAAATGAGATTTGGGATGATGATTTTAGCATCCATTTGCACAGCATCTATCTGATACGAAACGAGATTGCTGAGAAATTTGAAGGATTGGTAGCTGGTCAGTTCCATGAAATTTTATGGCACCCGAAGCTCAATGGGATCAGGGCTGTCCATGGTGAGGCTATCGGATCAGAACCAGATGATATGGCCAATGTGATTGAATATGCTGGAAAGTTTGCTCTGGGCATCGATCCACTCAGACAGCGAGACGATCTACCCTTGAGTTTTCAATATCCGTAACCGCCCGATTGGGACCGCCTCGTTGGTGTAGGCAATGTCGTTATTGACGTCGTTATGTACGTCGTATCGATGGAGCCAGCGTGGCAGGGATCGAAGTTCTGGGGGTTGAGCGCAGACGG
>Ga0164294_10002123_pt1 | contig 18103 bp, 10 predicted proteins | sample GEODES005metaG_FD_111479 | JGI IMG/M metagenome (GOLD analysis project Ga0164294, IMG submission 111479) | Oligotrophic lake water microbial communities from Sparkling Lake, Wisconsin, USA - GEODES005 metaG | ecosystem: Environmental > Aquatic > Freshwater > Lake | place: USA: Sparkling Lake...
CCAGCGCGCGCGCATAAATCGGGCACCCTGATCAACGCGTTGGCGTGGCACTTCCTGCACAACTCCGGCGGCACGCTGAGTACGGTCGGCGGCGACATTGCAAGACCGGGCGTGGTGCATCGCCTGGACAAGTTCACCTCGGGCGTCATGGTGTGTGCCAAGAGTGACACCGCGCACTGGCGAATATCCAGGCAATTTGAATTGCGACAGACGCAAAAGCGCTACCTCTGCCTTGTTGAGGGCGAAGTGGAGCCCTTTGCAGACGTGATTGACCTTCCGCTTGGCAAGCACCCAACGCTGAAGGAAAAAGCCGCGGTACGCCACGATGAATTCGGAAAGCCGAGTCAAACGGTGTACCGCGTGCGCGAGGTCTACCAGGGCTATTCGCTAGTAGAAATTGAATTGCGAACGGGCCGAACGCACCAGATCCGCGTGCACATGTCGCACATTGGCTACCCGCTGGTCGGCGACGACGTGTACGGCGGCAAGCACGTGAGAGTGGGCGAGTTTGACGAGACCCAGCCGGATGCGCAGGATTTCTTACTGACGCGGCAGGCGTTGCATGCGGCGTACTTGGGATTTGAGCATCCGATTACCGGGAAGAAGGTGTCGTTCCAAGCGCCGATGTGGGGAGACTTGCAGCGGGCGGTTGATTTGTTGCGAAAGAAGAGCCTGAAGCAGGTGCTTGAGGCGACGGGGTCGATTTTGGAGATTGGGTCGCCGGGGTAAATAGGTGCCGTGCACCGCTGTCCCTATTTTCAGTGGAGGTGGAGTCCCCAACTTGGGCAGAATGATCCGTAGAGCGTCCGTCATTAATAGGGAAGCCCAATCCAATGCGCATCACGTGCTTTCGCTGATAATCACATCTCAACAAACAGCACACGACCCGAACACGAAACATCGCGCCTCTTCATTGCCTCTCGGAATTCTGCTTCGCTAACGTTGGTTTCTGCTCGGAAAATGCGCTCGGGTTCCATTTGTACGAGCTTGACATCGTCACCTGTCGCGCCGAGTGCCCTCTTCAACACGTCACCAAATTTAAACGCCATAGTTCCGTCGGGCCACTTGGTGACAATGACTAGGACAGCACGCTTCTGCTTACCGATACTCTTGATCTCGCCAGTTGGGCTGTCGGGGTTTTTCGCCAGAGCACCTGCTTCAGATTTCTGAGCCTGCTGCCATAAGGCCTCGAAGAAAGTCGTCGCATCCTCCAAAGGTTGCCGCTCGACCACATACAAATTGTGTCCCGACCCCCCAAGCATGCCTTTGGTCTGCCATCCTCCACCGGCTCGGATGCCAACTGCCTCAAGTAGGTCGCAGAAATCAGCCTCACAATCTACGAGCTCAATGAGCCTCTGGCGTTGATCAACGCTGCCCAACGAGTCAGCCACCAACCGTCCGAACTCGGCGTCTACAACCTTTGATTGAACTTCATCGCAGGCTCGTTGCCAAGCCCATTGCAGGTTTAACAAGTCGATATCTAGATCGAGGATGGCTCCGTCCCACTTCCATCCGACGTGATGCTCACAGGCTTCTCCAGCGGCGGGCGAATTGAACGCCTGGCACAAGGGACAGTGATCACCCTCAACATCCTCATACTTCGCCAAGTCAGCCTCAAATTTCTTGACCGCAGCTACAACACGCTCCGTTGATGAGCAGAAGTACATGGCATATTCGCAGGAATTCCCGGGCCCGCCCTCGAAGACGTATTCGAGTGAAGCATCTGCCAACGACTCGACTTCCCTTAACTGACCTTCGAAGACGCCCGCTTCATCAAAGTAGCCTTCGGCGCGATCCGAAATCCTGCTCCAACGATCCCGAAATGCATCCAACAAGTCACCACCTTCAGCGGTTCTAAATGTGAGATCCACCAGCAGTAGCAAATGTTCACAGCCGCCAGTGGAACTGCAGAATGGACAGGCGGTCTGTTCCGCGATTTCTTCTTTGTCCGGCTCACTCATGGAATCAGTCCGTAAGACTTTGATTGCGAGAAATTCATTATCTAGCGTGCGGGCGTGACCGCGTCACTCGCATCATTCCACCCCAGACGAGCCATAGTGGGTGGTACCTTGCGCCGCTCAACTCTCCAACGCCTTAAACACAGCATCCGCCGCATCTTTGTAGAAATCAATACTGATCTTTGTCCACAGTTCATCCGGTAGGTCATTGAGCTGCCGGCGTGCTGCAACGGGCATGAGAATGCGCAGGGCTTGTTTGTCGGCAGCGATTTCAACAAGTGCGACCGCATTCGGTACAAGGTCAATTGATCCGCCAAGATTGAGACTCCCGACAACAATTGTTCCGCCTTGGGTGTTCTTCTGCAACAGCGACCCCACTAACGACACGAGCACGGCTAACCCAAGGCCCCCGCCGTTACGGTCGTTATCCATGGCGCGCAATTGCAGCGAGTATTCGAAAGCCCGCGGCTCGCGGTCGCCAACGAGTGACTTCGAATTGATGTACAGATTCTGCTCGCCCATCCGCACGCTTTCCCTAAACGGCGCCGGCACGGGCTGATTCAGTATTTTCGCACCATTGCCGGGGCCAACCGTCGCCTCGATACGGAAGAGACCCGGACCCGAATCTTGTCCGCCCGGACTGATCGCCCACACCTGCCCTGGTGGCAATGGATCGCTGTCAATGGCGTCATCGCTATGGAGTTCAGGAGTTGAAACGAATTGCTCGACGCCGTCGGGCATCAATGAGAAACTGAAGTGGGTATTGCGGAACTCGCTCTTTAGACAGCGCTTTTGCTGCTCCTTCACTCGCCGGCGCGACTCAAGCGCGATACGCAGGATGTACTCAAGATCCGCATCCGAGACTGCTTCCATTCCTGGGAACAACAACTTCGTAAGCCCCGATACGGTCTTGTTAACAGCCTCAATATCGCGCCCACTCAGTGCACCACCCAGTTGTACGCGTCCCTGCATAACGGAGAGCCGCGACGAATGGCGCATGCGCGTCCAGCATTCTGTGAGAAAATCGCTCACCATGCCAAAGTGATCAGTTAGGTGCTCGCTCGGCTTCAACTTCGGGAAGTCCCAGCCGGGAACGAACGCGTGAATTCGGTCCTGGAATGCAGTGTCATCACGCATTTCCTTCGGAAGCGGACTGAGAAGGTGACCGACCTTCTGCTGCTGCTGCACGTCAACGTCAAAGTTGCCCACCATGACGATCGAGCCTTCGGCCGTGATTTGCTCTTTCCCGCGACTGAACTGTCCCGAAGCCATGAACCCCTTCATGATGTTCACGCCGTCCTTTGAATCGAACGAGACGCCCGAAACTTCGTCGAAGCAAACAACGTCATAAAGACAGACGAGCCCCCGCTGCCCGCTCGCATTGTTCACAAACATCTTGGCTACAGTTGCCTTACCACCCGACACCAAGTGCGAGTACGGCGAGATCTGCTGGAACAAATGGCTTTTGCCAGTGCCGCGCGGCCCAAGCTCCACCATGTTGTAGTTACGCTCGACGAACGGCACCATACGAAGGATCGTTACCCGCTTTGCGCGATCATCCATGTTGGTTGGCTCCAACCCGATGGAGCGGATCAAGAAGTCAATCCACTCTTCCGTCGTAAATGCCTGCCGAGCCTTCGTAAGGCGATCAAGCACATCGGGATTCGACATCTGAATTGCACGAAGCGACGCAATTTTGAATGGGTTTCCGCCCTGAGCCTGAGCTGCGAGCGCGTCGTATTCAAGCTCAACCTCGGCGTAGAAGCCGTCCGTAAGCATGCGCTCGTTGTCTTTCACATCCTGATCCGGTATTAGCACATCCTTCAAACCCAAGCTTGGCAACTCAGCGACATAACGGTCCGCGCGCGGATCGAGCCGAGCGCGAACAATGTCAATGAGCTTGACCGAACCCTGCTCGCGCGCCCGTGACTTAAACAATTCCTCGTCGCCGGTCCGGACGGTTCGACCCTTTAACTGTTCTTCGACGATCACTAGCCCTTCCGCAATCTCCTTTGGGTCGGTGCTGGCGCAGTAACGACCAAGCAAAAACTCCACCACATAGGTCGGAAGCGGGAACTGCTTTGAATACTTGCGCACTAAATCCTTGCGGACGAGGTAGCCCTCAAGCGCCTTTGCTGCCAGTCGGTCCAGTGCGTCAACCTGAAATGCCTCGACTCCAACGTTCATATTGCTCATTCGATTTCTCCAATTTTGGTCTTTCGCTGTGCAATCACAGTGCCGGCAGTGTCCAGCAGCACAACAAACAACTGTTTCTTCTCAAAGTCATCTTGGACGGGGATGCTTGAAGATCCGTCCGCGTCCAATGGCCGGGGCCCCTTCACCGCAGAGTTTCCGTTTGGAGTCCCGACGCGGATATCAATTCGTGTACTGGGGCTCGCGCCATTTGTTTCGATCACACAGCGATACTTCTGCCAGCCAACGCTCGCGAACGAGACATGCGCTGTCTTCATGGACGATCCAGCTGTCACCATGAGTTCCGGGATGAGACACTCTTGCACACTCACGCCACCGTGCGCATACTCCTGCTTCGCGCCAAAGCATGCAATGCCAGGCGGCGTCGCAACCGTGTGTTCCTGATTCCAGTGCCAGTGCACCACCACGAGGCCGGCAGGTGCGGTTCCGTGCAACAGGGCACAGCGTGCCCACTTTGTTGCCGCCAGATGCTTCGAAAGTTCAACTTTCGGCAGTCCACCTGGCATGAGTAGCCAACCGTGATCCGTTACCACGCGCACGCTGTGCCAACCCGCACCGAGAAGTAATTGCACTGTCTCCGAAACCTTACGCACCTCGTTGCGCAACTCTCGCGCAAGTTGGATGCCGAGTTTGTGTCCAAGCGCATCGATTTGGCCATCCTCTCGCCATCCGCCAGAGACACCTGCCCCGGGCGTTGCAAACTCGCCGGCGCCAATGACTTGACCTCCTACGGCAGAGATTGCACTCCGCAGCCCCGCAGCATCAACCGTCTTATCACTTTTCTTAAAGCGCGGGGCGAACGACGCATCAAGCGACTTGCCGATGATTTCCGACGACACCGGTGTGGCTGCAGGCTTCGCCGTTGCCGTCACGGTTGGCAAAGCCGCCCAACGATGCTGAAATCCAACCTTGCACCCCGCCGCCTCAAGTTGCTCTGTTAGCAATTTGCCGAGGTCATAACGAAGGCCATCAACGAACAGTACGCAACAACCTTCCTCGGCTGTAATAGCTGCCGCGTCCGATGCGGTCGGCAATGGATGCGCCGATACTGCTGATTGAAACGCGCGAGCACCCCTGTCAAGCCATTCAAACACAAGTTGCGTAGCAACCTCGGCGATGCACTCATCCTTCGGTCCGTCGATTAACGCCACGACGTCCAACAATGCCAAATCTGCCTGCCAGCCAGTCGAGTCGTACGCCACCACAAAGTCACTTGGTCGCTGACCACCCAGGGGCTTCGCTACTCCCTTCGCAAGCACCGCGAGAGGCTTCAAGGCGTTGGCAAAGCGAGTTCGGCCAACCCTCGCCCAGACTGTGTCGCGACGCTTTCCGTGGGTTTCCTCGAGTGCCAAGACGGCGGTGCACGCCTCTGGATGCGGAACACCTTGAAGGTCTGACAATGCGGCATCCAGTTGCGTCTCAGCCTCGTCGTTGGCCCGCAAGTACCGCTGCGAATCCCTACCAGCAAAGAGTCCCGGCGGCTGAACTGCCGCGAGCGCATCAATCAAGCCGGGAAATGCGTCCGGTGCTTCGGTGAACCGACGCCACGCCAAGGCCCACGCGCCATCGCCCTGACACAGCCACTCGGCTGCCGTGAGCGGCCCGTCCTGATCCGGGTGAAGCTTATAGTCGGCGCGCATCACGCTAACAAAGGCTTGCCATTTGGCCGGTGTCATCAACTGCCTCACGCCGTCGGCATCGCCGATCCAGCGAAGCAGATCACGAATGGGATCTCCAGCAACCATTTTGTTGAAATCATCCGCTTCGAGACGCCCCTTGCGAAGCGAATCGACCGGGGTAGCAAGTACCTCACGCACAGCGTTCAGCATTGCACGGTTGGTCGCCGCATCCTCGGCAACATTCAGGTGGCAGTGAATCTCGCTCTTGAGCAGTGCGCCCAAGGTCAAATCCTGCCCACCCTGATGCACGAGCGCGTGGCCACGAAAAAGCAGCTCCACTAATGGGCGCAACTCATGCGGACAGTCTTCACCCGCGCGAAGCGACTGACGGGCAACTCCCGGCATGTAGATAATCGGTGGCAGTGTGGGGTCCGCGCCATCGATCTTCACAGTGCGTTCCACAACGCACCGGACCCAAATGGCCGGACCACGCCGAAGTTCATGAGAGTACGCACCAAGCTCTACAAGTTCCGGCATCGACTGCTTCAGCATCTCAATTCCCGGAGCGAACTGTTTCGCGGGATCTGTCCACAAGATCGCCACCGGCTTCGCAGTGCCGTCCGGCGTATTAGCACACGCACGCAGTTTCTGACGAAGACCATCAAGTACGGTTGTCATTTCTGTTTCCCATTCGCCGCTTCACGCGCAGCCTTCTTCACAGCAAGCGTGTAATGCACTTTATTCCAGCGTTCGCCAGTGAACTCTCGACCACCGGAGAAATCGGTTTCGTGTGCGGGATTCGCATCCGGGTTGCACGACCAGAACCACGGGAAGTCTTTCTTTGGTCGCTCGGGTTCCTTGCCGCGATCCTTGTCCCACTTGATGTTGGGCTTCATGCGCAGAATGCCAGCGCCCTTCTTACCCACATCCTCGGCAAGTAAGAATGGTCGAATGTTCATGCGAACGCCGTCGTTGATATCGGGGTGCCAACCGACCGCTTGTTCGGACATCGGCTTCCAACGCACAAAGATGTCGTATGGCGCTTCGCCGTCGATGATCTTGATGAGTTCCTTCTGCAACTTCACCGCAGCGGCAAGTCGCGCCTCGGCTCCGGCATCACCGTTCTTCACTCCAGCATGCTGGCGATCGATCCAGTCCTTGAGATAGTCATAGGCCAACTTCTCTAGCAGTTGTCGACCGCCATCACCCGCAGCAGAAAGTAAGTGATAGTTCACAAGAACATTGAAGCCATCTTTGCGACCATCCCAGATGTGCCACACGAACGGCCGGTGATGGAAAAGTTTGCAGTGCTGATCGAAGAAGTCGGTGAGCAACCACTCGCCAAGCGAGGAACACTTGCTGCCGGACTCGGCGATGAGCTTGCCGATCATGCTGTGATCGAATGCAATGCCGGCGGACTTGTACGCATCGCGAAGCAATGCGACCAGGCGTTCATCAGCAGCGGGTTCGCCACGCACTGCGTTGATGGGCACGATGCCGTCATCATCGGCAAGCGTTTCCAGACCATCCGCGCCGAGCGCCGGACAATCGGGAAAACTTGAACCGGTCTGGCGCGGCCACTGGTATCCGAGCAACCGCGCCACGGCCACGTGCAACGGCTGGTCTGCACCGGCAGGTTGGCCGTTGAACAGCCATTGCGTTGGGTCGCTGGAAAACGGCTTCGGCAATCCGTGCGGATATCTCTCCGCCGCCGCCTTCTGCCAGTGCGCTAGGTCGAAGGGGACTTTGAGAAACGACGATTCAGTGACGCTTAATGCTTGATCTAACTTCTTAACCTCAGCCTTAAAGTCATCGGAAATTAGAAACGCCCCGACTGCATTGTGAAACTGTGGTTTCTGCGCGAGTAAGACAGCAATGGTATTGTCAAACCGATAGCCGAGAAATCTGGTGAACTTCTGCCCACTCGTCACGCTAACGGCAAACCCTTGCTTCCCGAAGGCCTTCAGCCCTTTGTGCGCAGTTCCGATTGTGCTTAATGGCCCACGGCCTTGTTCCCACTTTAGGATTCCTGAAAAGCCCGCGAAGCCACCGTCGATTTCAGGGGAATACTGAAAATAATCCCAATCCTTTGTGACTCTTGCGACTTCCCAGAACGTCAAAAGATACTGAGGGTTGTCAGTAGTGCCGACGCCTTGATAGACATCCGCATAATCTTTCAACAGCGGCAAGTTGTTGTCTCGCTCTTCAGTTTGAATACACGAATCCGGATTCGTTAGCTGATTCTTCTGAACGAGAACTTTAGGTTCATCACCCTGCAATTGTTCGGCCTTTGAACTGATCGAACCGTAATTGGATACATCTATCGACGCAATGGTGTGCGATTTCGCTGGAAAGCCATTCGTAATTTGGACGAGGGCGACATTTACGACTTCGCCACCGATTGTTCCAAAAGCGCCTGGACCAAGTCTAGCAATGGAGTTCCATTCAGAATTGACCAACAACACCTTTCGCAGGCGTTTGTAAGTTCCTAAAAACAACCAACTGTGGGGTGTGACCAATGCCGTAGTTCCTGCTGTGCAACAAAAGTTGATACATCGTTCAACGAAACAGGTGGCGAGATCGGCCTTGGCATCAGGATGAACACGTTCGCAGTAATCCAAGAGCAATTCGTCCTGCTTTCCGCGTCCGAGGTAAGGCACGTTGGTGGCGACGAGGGTGAACTGGCCGGCGAGAATTTCCGCCGCCTTGGCCAGGCCGCGCGCGGTCACGGCCATCTCATGCGCGGTGTCGTCCTTGGTCTCCTGCGCCAGCGCCTTTTCCAGCAGCGGCTGGAGCTCATGAAACGCGGCCACCAGCAAATCGCCCTCGCCGGCGCGCGGGTTGATGAGGCTGCCCAGCACCGGCGCGTCTTTGAACAAGCGATAAAGCCGCTCCATACCGTTGCGAAGTTTCGAGTCGCTGCCGGCGATCGCCACCCAGTCGGCTTCGCGGGTGTTGGGCGCAAGACCGGAGCAAGCCAGATTCATCGCGGGCAATTTGCAGTGGCCCACGCGTCGCCACGCGGCCAGCGCCAGATTGAACGCCGCGATTTGCGTGCAGCGCGGATCAATCTCTAAACCGAACAGGTTGTCGCGGATGACCCGCTCCAATGCTTCTAACTCTGGGCAATGTTCTTCTAATAGTCGCAGGGCGACCATGCGCTCAAACATGGCTACAACAAAATGTCCACTGCCCATGCATGGATCAAGGCACTTCAGTTCCCTTGCGTTCTTGGGCCATCCATCAAATGTTCCCGCGGCGGGTTTCCACGTGCCGTCTTGGTCTTTGATGAAGCGCAGATATTTCCACGGGCAACCAGGCAGCGACACGGCGCTGCGAAGTGCGTCTTCGCTCTCTGCGCTCTGAGCCAAAGTTGGATTTGCAGCGAGAAATTTGCCGGCATGCCACGCACCGAGCGTGTTGTCGAGCAGGAAGTCCACCATGTAATCCTCTGTGAACAACTGCGTGACGGATGGCAGTTCATCAGCGCCAATCTTGTTACCGCTCGCGTTGACTTCTTCTTTCTTTTCCGCTTGCCAGAACTGATAGACCCATCCAAGTGCATCACTGTCTGTAAAAATCTCTGACGGAAGGTCCGTGACTAACTTCTCAATCGCCGTTCGGCGTTCTGATGGCAGCGTCACCATCAATGCAGGATCATCTTTGCGAAAAATCGCCGGCAGCGAGGCCTGCGCAAAGCTCGCAGCAAGTTCCCACGGGCTCTTCCCCTGATCACGCGCAAGGTCAACGCACTCTTTAATCGAAACCGACACGCCCGCATCGGGGTGGACAAGTAGTTCATTCTCCGCAAGAAAGCGGGCGAACAACATACGGTGCCAATATTCAAACGCAACCTCATGAGTTAAGCGCACAATCGATTGCGTACCACGCTTAGCATCCATTCCATCACCAAGTTGCCGACCATGCGCGCGCAATGAATTGCGCAACTTGCGCGCAGACTCATCCATGTGTTTGAACGGCTCATGGTGATCAACAGCTAACGCCACGAGTGCGGCATCGGCGCCGGCTTCCGCTTCACGGCGTGCCTTAGTAACTGCGCGTGCAAGAAGGTTGCGCTGATCTTTTGAGAGTGCCATAAATGACATGATGACCCCGCGTTTATCCAAGGATGACCGGTCCAGCTTTGATACCTTCTAGCAATTCCGTCCGCCGCGCCTCAAGCCACATCTCGACATCGGTTCCTGTCGTGAGCGTGACCGGCGTAATGGGGAATCGTCGGGCGGACGGCGTGGCGAGTTTGACCGCCTGAGCCAAAGCACTCGAAACACTTGCTGCCACTAGCGGGGCCATGTTTTGCCGCGCAACAAGACTGGATACTTCGAGCGCCGCAAGTAATTCTTCACCAGTACCGACGCTTGGCTTTGATGGAACCACAATACTGTTCATTTCAAGAATTGAACTGGACTGACTTTGATCTAATTTCTTCCACGATGACTCTGAATCAAGTTGCTTCAGCGCCACTGCAACCGCACCTGCGTGTGCCTCAGAGGCCGCGTGCAAACCCGCTCGTAACGCGGTGGTCATCACAGCCACAATCGGTGCAACTGGGTCTGGCTCGTTGAGCAGGCTGCGATCAAATTCAATGGCCTTCAACTGAAGCCGTGCGTCCGCGATAGCTGGCAATCCACTTCCCTGAGCAGCAAGCCGCTGTGCAACCTGCCATGCGGGAAGTTTGACCGCTAGTTGGGACGCTTGCTTGTTCCATGCGTCCCACAACGCCTTTAACTCTTCCGCTTGTGCCGCGATCGCCACGAGCAGTTCCGCTCCGGAAAGGCCTAAAAGTGTGTTGATCACCGTCATACTGGGTGTCACCGGCGCAGGTGCGTCACCGCCTGCACGCTTTGCGAGCACTACGAACTCGCTGAGCATCTTTGCGGCCTGCATCTCTTCCTCACCAACCTTCGCAGGGCACTTGCAGTGTGTACAAACACCCCGCACTGTGATTTTTTGTTGCGCCGTGACAACCGTGTGTTCACGCTTAAACTCGGTAGTTGGAACGCTGGCCTGGTCAAGCGCTCCGGAGGCAAGAACGCTCCCATTGCGAGTCGCCTTGATAAATCCAGATCGATGCATTGCAATCAAGGCAGCAGCTATCGCATCTTTCGGCCAACCAAACGGCGGCGCATTGAGTTCCTTGTAAATTTTATTCCCCGTGCTGCCCGTTCCCATGACGCGCAGTACTTCGCGCGCGACCACATGTTCATCGACTGGACCCGAGTGGCCAACAGGCTCAAAGGATGCATCCGCGCCCGATCGCGCACGCTGAATCACGGTTTCCCATTGTGGAAAATCCGCCTCACCGAAGCGCGAGTAGCGGCGTGTAACCGAAGCTGTTGCTGCATGAAGCAACGACTCCGATAGCGAAGGAAGGGACACTTCCACGCCGCCGCCTTGGAAGACCCGAGCACCACGGAAAATGTCCTTCAGTGTTTCGTTTGCGGCGTTCTCAGCGACCAGCATCCGACTCCTGATGCTTGCACGTGCTTCTACGCCCTCCTGATTTGCGGGAACTCCCTTGTTGTCGAGTGTCCGATTTGCAGCATCCATATCCACGAGATGCCGGCGAAGCGCGTCTGCCTCTTTCTTGGGCAGGAACACATAGATCGTCGAATCGTCAATTCCCCCGGCTCGTGCTGCGTCGACCACATCTTTCTCAGAAGCACTCCAACCATCCCGGATCCAGACTTCGACGCCCTGGGTACCGGAAGGAAGCGAATTGTCATAATGAAGCGAAACGGTCCGTGGCTCTTTGCAACTGCCCTGCTTGATCTTGATCTCTGAAACCGCTGCCTGCGCCAACTCCCGAAAGCGTCTCGACCGACTTTCTTCGATCGCCTCCGGCTGCGCGGTAAGTTGCGCCACGCGCTCACGGAAGGCACGATCCCATTCCGCCCCCTCCGTTGTTTGCAAGCGGTACTCGTCAGCCACCTTCATCAGTACCCCTTCGCTCCCCAACGCTGTGAGCACCCTGTCGACTTCGCTTCGAAATGCAGCGGATGGGACTGTCAGATCATCAATCATAAGATCCGCGATCACTTCCGCGGTTGCACGCACGCCCAGATCGACCCCGGACTCGCGTGAAAGCTTCATGATGAGAAAGACAAGGCCACAAGCCCGGCGGCGAAGTTGGCCTTCGGGTGTCTGATCATCCAAGCGCTCAATCCGATCAAAGAGTTCGTGTAACAAAACCCCAGTGTTCACCAACTTGTCAGCGATGGCTGTGTAAAGCGCATCTGCCGGAATGACATGGCCGATCGGTTTCTCTGAACATTCAAGCACGGCTTGGTACAACACCTTGAGTTGCGAACGGAGTTGGCTGTGAGTCCCATCAGCATCAAGGGCACGGAAACACGCCTCCCAGAATCGCCGACGCGTTGGTAGCAAGGGATAGTCCACAACTTGAATCTTGCCATCGGCTGGACGGACGGACAGTTGAGGGGAGGCCTTCAAATGACGGGCAAGTTCGCCGGCGTGCTGTTCGTAGATGTCCTTAATAGCTTGCTCGTGAACTGGCTTCTTAGCAAGCACGACCTTACGGGTCACGGCCTCAACATCCTTGTCCGACAACGGAAAGGTGACCGCGAAGCGATCACGAAGCCTCACAAGTGTCGGAGTCTTCTCGGCCAGCGCCGATTGACCTGCTCCGATCACTAACAGTCGGCTATCAAACTTGGTGTAGAGCGTCTCGATTGCCTCGGTCACATCAGCAGCGCGTTGGCTAGAGTCGGCTATGTACTGCTGGATTTCATCCAGCACAATCACCGCTATCGGGAGGTCGCCCGTAGGCGACAGCGCTTGTCGAATGACGTTTACGAATCGTGCTGAGTTGATGTCTTCCCTCAGTGCCGGAAACTGCACCGCAAAGGACTTACGAGCATCTGCCTCGGTGTGTGCAAACTTCGGCAGGCCTTGCAATACCGCTTTCGCTATCAAGGGGCTCACATAAAGCGACTCCAGTTCATTCAGCCAATTCTTACCCGCGGCTTCAACTTCCTTCCGGACCAGCTCTTCGATGCCCTCTTTGCGAAGCCAGAACACAAACTCCGCAAGTTGCACTTGAGTCGGCAGCTTGCAGGCTTCGAGAACAATCGAAGCGATAGTGGCTCGCACAAACTCGCCGCTACCAGCCGGCAACTGCCCCATTGCAGCAAAAAGCGGCACAGCCCGACGTTTCGCACTCTGGTCAAGCTCTCGCAGTTGCGCAGCGACTTCAGTAGGAAGGCCGACAACCAGCCCGCGCGCGGTACTGCCGTCGGAAAACTCTGTGTTCTGCCACAGATGTCCGAACATTTTCAACAGATGAGATTTGCCGCTCCCATAGAAGCCACTGATCCATGCGGCCAGCTGACGGTCCTTTGTGAGATGTTTGAGGTACTCGGACAGGATTTGGCTCATAGCCTGGCCGTACTGACCATCACAAACGAACAATGACAACTCTGCCTTGAGTTCGTTCTCGGCTTGCGCGGTGCGCTCGTTGCGAATACGCGCTTGACCATCGTTTGCAAGCCCATCCTGCCTCGGATCGCGGGCGAGAAGTTCGTGGATTTTCAGTGTCATGAGTGTCCCCCGTCGGAATGGAGTGTGATGCAATGCGCGAGATAGTTCCAACCATCGCGGGCATCCAGAAGGCGATAGTTATTGTTGTCCTTGGTACCCGGGAAGAAGACTGCGAGGCAGCCGCGCACGTCTCCATCAATTTCACGAATGATCTCAGAAAGGCGTACAAACCCATACAGGCTGGCGGTGCCGGTCACAGCGACAACGGTCCGGGCATCGGTGCCCTTCAGAGCCATCCGCAATTTCTCAATGACCAATTTCTTGAATTCGCCCTCGATCTTGGCGCCAAGATGCTCCGGCTCCTCGAAGTAAGCGTCTCGATAGTCAAGGCCGGCCATCCAGTCGGCAAACAATGCTGTGCAGTCAACCCGCTTGAATGTTCTTCCCGCAGAGGTGGCTTTGATTTCGAATTCATCAAAGCGCGCGCGGAGCATGCGCTCCAGTTCCTTGTCGTACACCACCACAAGGACCCGCTCGGCCGCGACACCCGTGGCAGATATGGGTACCGAAAGGTGTCGACCAAATCGCTCTGCCAGATCTTCTACGCGCCCCATAGTTAGTGACTTCCTTGCTGCGATGGTTGAAACACCGGGGCGGGATCAATCTGAACGATGCCGCCGCCAATGCTCGCATAAATCAGACCCATTTGCTTACCGTGCAACACTGCATCGATGATTGCGTGGCGTGGCGCGTCGAACTGACGCATCCAGAAGGATGCGAGCAAGTCATCGCCCACCCGGCCCTCAAGCGACCCAAGCCAAAGCGCTAAGGCGATTGGTCCAAACGACGCGCCGGCGGCACGGCGTCTCTTTCGAACTCGTCCCTCCAGATGCCCGGACTGGGTCCAGGTGGCGCTGGAGTTGCGGCGCACTTGGTCGAGTACCCCGTCATTGAGACGTGTTTCAACATGGTCACGGATCGAAGACATGTAGTCGCCGTGGAGAAGTTCTGATCCAATTTCCATGGCCAGGATGTGCGGTGCGGTCGAACGAAGCATTGGGTCCCGAGCCAGCGAGCACAGAAGCGCGAGCATCGGACGGCCTGCGGGATCCAGATCCCACAGTCGACGCAGAACACCGAAGAGCGGGATCGCCGGGTCGAGGCCGTACAGTTCGGACATCCGCTGAAGCGTTGACCGACGATTTGCAGTCGTTGCCTTGCCGAGACAATTCTCGGCGACGATCGCTGACTCGTAGTCTTGCCGTGAACCTGAGCGAGGAACCGCCAGAAACAACTCCGACAACTCGGACAACATCATGGTGCGACTGGTGTGGGTCCCCCGTGGACCGAAGCGGGCGCCGGCCGTCTTTAGCCGATCAGTTTCTGCGATTGTGGGGAGAGAGGTGAGCATCCGGTCTGCCACTGTACCCCGGATGGGGGTAATTGCAAGAAATCCATTTGTTTTAGCCGGCAAGTTTGCCGGCTAGTTCATGGCAGTCATTGTTGGGGCTGATGGGGACGCATACGGCAAGTTACTTCCCGGGCCGTCGACCCTCGTTTCCAAGGCGCCGCCATCGGACGCAACGAGCCACCTCCGCGGGGCGCACACGCGTCCGAGCCATTAAAGACAGGATCACCCATCACACGCCGATTCAGCCAGTCGCCGAATCTGGGCTGCGCCGGCGTCCTGCAAAATCCGAAGTCGAGGTGGATCGGCGGGCTTTGGCTTGGAACTGCCTATAAATCCGAGAAACTCACTCAGGGCGGCCAGCGAGTGATCAACGACCCAAGCACGACCGGCAGAAATGCACCCGCGATCCTTGAAGTCCGCCGAATGCCAGTAGACCATCACATCCACACGGTCGCCACGGACGCCTGCCGCCTTGGCGTACTCAACGACCTTGGCTTTGATGAAGTCCTCGGCAGCCTTTGGACCACTCTCTAGGTCGAACGGCAGTGGTTTGTTGCACTTCGCAGCATCGGCAAGGAGCTTCTTACATGCAATCTTCAGGTGCGATTGGCATCCGATGACTCGAATGCTGATTCGCTCGGAGCGATCGTGAAGCGACTTCACCGCGGTGCGCACGACAAACGCGAGTCCTTCCTGACTGTAACCCTGACCGGCCTTCGCCCTGAGTGCTTCCGCTCCAAAGTATGGATCGATGACCACAAGGTTGCTGCCGAAACGGAATAGAGGGCGAAACGCGCCCGAGAGTTCATCCTCTGAGCGAAAGATATGAAGGCTCATGTCAATCTCAATGCTGCGCACCTCGCGATCCGCGTCAACCATACTGATCTCCCGCCCCTTCGAAGAAGCGGGCCCACCGAACGAACCGCCACTTGCCGACACCACAACAGCGTCGATGCGCTCAGATTTCAAGAGCTCTTTCCAATATTTGGCCGGCAAGGCCTTTCCCAGCGGAGCTTCGATTACACGTATCCCAGGACCTCCGTTCGTGAGTTCCATTGTCATGCGCTCGAGCGTGCGTTCGAGTTCGATTCCCGACGACAGTCGACGGACAGCGCTCGCAAGAGTCGGAAGGTCCGAGCGAGCGATGACGAGTGTCACGCGAGTCGACGCGGCATCGATAAGCGATACCAAAGCGCTCTCCTCGTCGCGAGAAACCGGGAAGTCGCCTAACACATCCTTTGACAGCGAATACGCGCGAAGCATCAGACCTCGTTATAGAAGTTCGTTAATCCGTTCCGGGAAGAAGCCACCCGGCCACTCTCGATCAAAACTACCGTCTGACTTAATGCCAATTCGCTGTGCTGTCGATCCCTCTCTGCCCCGCCCTACATAGATAACCGAGATGTCACTGGGCTTAAGTTTTCCCTCACGAACAAGCCGACGCAGGCGAAGGATCAAGTGTTCGCTGTGAGTTTCAATCAGAAATTGGTGCCCATTCTGGGCGACGCAGTCAACGAGCAAATCGCCGATTTCGGCCTGAAGCCGTGGATGAATATGAACTTCGGGCTGCTCGATCGAGATGACACGATCCTTGGTGCCGACACACTGAACGACGATCGGTAGTAACTGGCTAATGCCGAACCCTACGTCCGTGAATGCGATATCAAGATGTCTGGAGCGTGTCTTATCTATCAGGCGCACCTCGAACACATCTGAGCGCCGTGCGCCAAGCGGGCGAAGTTTGAGCCGGTACTGCACCCCAAACACTCTGAGCCAATGATTCGTTCGTTTGAGCGCCTCGTCGTCGCTATGAAGCATGTCCGCCACGAGTTCACCGCTACGCCCAACACCACGTGGGTTGACTCCGGAGTGTGTGTACAGCCGAGCCGGTGGTTGGCGGAATGGCCCTATCGGCGTGTAGCAGTGCAACGCGGTCCGGACCGCCGTTTCACAACTATCCACCGTTCCGCTCGGATTCAACAATCGACACCCCTGCACTGCCTTGATGGCCTCCCGCGATGCTTGGGCTTGGGAAGACATTTGTGTCCGATACAAAAGTAGGTTGATGAAATCAAAACCCACCCAAGGCCCGCGGCCAAAGCGCGACTGAGACCACCCACTTCCACCATACGAATCGCGCCAGATAAATTCGAGAAATGCCAGAAGCTTGGCGTCCGTAAGACGACCTTCGCGCGCCAGCGCCAGCACCCTAGAAAAGTCACTAGAGTCACCTCTCGAAGACCCAGCGATGGATGCAAAGAGTACTGGCTCGCTCTCTCTTCCGGACTCATAGATTTCCGATAGCACATCCGCGTGCGCGCAAAGTACTTTTCGAACGGCGTCGATCTCGAGTGGTGGGAACCCCGATTTCCGTACCTCAAATCGCTGAACGCCGGGCATTGTTTGCGGCTGGACACTAACGACACGTTCATCGGTAGTAATGGGTTCGTCGCGGCTCAACGCCCGCAGCCGAACCAACGGGTCAGCGGTGACTCCATCCGTCATAGCCACAGAATCCCAAACAATGCCCTCCTTACCATTGAGACGGAACGCCCATTCCTTTCCATACGAACTACCGGATTGCAAATCAACGGGTCTTCTGTAGCTGGTTGCCGAAGTCCGCTTTGACGCGACCTCCGGTGCGCGCGCGCGCCATCCAATCCCGATCCGCAGAACGCGATCAACATCATGGTCAAAGATGAGCTCCTCGAAAGATCCAAGGTCAAGGATTCCCCGCGGGTCCCGAACCAACAGGGCGGTGTCGGGGTCATCAGCATCAGCGCTCTGTTTCAGTAGCGAGAGCGCATGAAGAATGCTCGTCTTACCCGCGCTGTTCTCACCAAAGAACAGCGTAATCGGCGCAAGCGGGATTGTCGTCGGACGACCGAAAGCCCTGAAATTCTCGAGGTGAACGTAATTCAGCATGCACCGGATCGTAGCACCACCACTACCATCTCTCTACCGCACCCCAAACCCGAACCACCAGCCACACCCCCGGAGGCGACATGGCAAAGCGAAAGACATCCAAGAAGTCCATCAAGCGCAGCGCTGCCACACCCAGCACCGCGAAGCCACGCACTGCCAAATCCACCAAGCCCAAGGCAATCGCGCCCAAGCCGAAGGCGAAACCCACGCCCACGCCAAAGCCCAAGCGCACGCCGAAGGCAAAGCCCGCCCCGCCATCCCCCCACATCCTCATCCGCAAATCAGCCGGTCCGCGCGCGTTCGCCAAGTACAAGTCGCACGCGTCCGACCAAGGTTGGGAACTTGCGATCAGCGGCCGCTGGAGCGAGTCGCCATACCACTCGGGCCACATCGCCTACTACGTGCGGCGCATTGCGGGCGGCGTTTGGCTCATGAAGTCAGTCGAGCGCAACGCCGAC
>Ga0164294_10002124_pt1 | contig 18093 bp, 17 predicted proteins | sample GEODES005metaG_FD_111479 | JGI IMG/M metagenome (GOLD analysis project Ga0164294, IMG submission 111479) | Oligotrophic lake water microbial communities from Sparkling Lake, Wisconsin, USA - GEODES005 metaG | ecosystem: Environmental > Aquatic > Freshwater > Lake | place: USA: Sparkling Lake...
GAGGAGCCGAAAGAGGCCGCGGTCAAAGGCACTCAGGAGGTCTGGGGGGCGATCCTCGCCAGCACGCTCACGAACGTCGCCGTGTTCCTGCCGATCCTGTTCGTCGAGGGCGAGGCAGGGCAGCTGTTCGGCGACATCGCCCTGGCGATTGCGGCGGCGGTCGGCCTGTCGATCGCCGTGTCGGGGCTCGTCGTGCCGGCCGCGGCCGCCGTGCTCCTCCAGAGCCGCCACGCCCGTGGGGCCGCGGCGGCGGTGACCGGGGCCGGGGGCACCGCAGCCTCGCGAGGCGACATCGCCACGCGATTTGGCAGGGCGTTCATGGGCGTCGTCACGGGCATGAATCGATTCCTGCTGGCGAGCAGCTGGCGGGCGGCGGCCGCGTCGGCCGCCATCATCGCCGCATCGGCGTTCGCCACGTGGCTGCTGATGCCGAAGGTGGAGTATCTCCCCGAGGGGAACCGCAATCTCGTGTTCGGGATCCTGCTGCCGCCGCCGGGCTACAACATTCTCGAGCTGCTGCGGATGGGCGACATGGTCGAGCAGCAGCTGATCCCCTACTGGGATGTCGACCCTGGCACGCCCGAGGCCGAGGCCCTCGACGCGCCCATGCTCGGTGACTGCTTCTTCGTGGCCCGGGGCCGGAGCGTGTTCATCGGACTGCGGTCGCTCGATCCGCTCGAGGCCGCCAAGCTGGTGCCGCTGATCCGCCGCGTGGCGGCCGACCTCCCGGGCACGTTCGCCGTCGCCAAGCAGTCGAGCCTGTTCGAGAACGGTATCGGCTCGGGCCGCACCATCGACATCGAGATCACCGGCCCCGACCTGGCGAAGCTCGTGCAGCTCGGCGTGCAGGTGATGGGCAAGCTTCGCGAGGCCACGCCCGGCAGCCAGAACCTCCCCAAGCCGTCTCTCGATCTCTCGAGCCCGGAGGTGCAGCTCGTGCCGCGATTCGAGCAAGCCGCCGACATGCGGCTCGACGCCCGGCAGCTCGGCTACATCGTCGACTGCTTCGTCGACGGCGGCTACGCCACCGACTACTTCCTCGACAACGACCGAATCGATCTCGTGATCAAGGGAGACGACCGCTTCGTGCAACGCACGCAGGACATCCGCTCGCTGCCGGTGGTCACGCCCGGCGGCCAGCTCGTGCCGCTCGAGAGCGTCGCCGAGATCCGCGAATTTTCCAGCGGACCCGAGCAGATCCTGCACCGCGAACGGGAACGGGCGATCACCGTGCAGGTCTCCCCTCCCCCGAAAATGCCGCTGGAGGAGGCCCAGGAGCGGATCGAGCGGCTCGTCGTCAAGCCGCTCGAGGCGGCGGGCGCGCTCGACGGCGGCTACCGGATCTCGCTCGGCGGCACCGCCGACAAGCTCGTCGCCACCTGGAAGTCGCTATGGTTCAACCTCGTGCTCGCAGGCGTGATCACCTACCTGCTGATGGCGGCACTCTTTGAGTCGTGGATCTATCCGGGGGTCGTGATCGCGTCGGTGCCGCTGGGCAGCGTGGGGGGCCTGCTCGGACTCTGGCTCCTCAACTGGTTCGGCGCGCGGTTCGGCATCTTCCAGCCGCTCGACGTGCTTACGATGCTCGGCTTCGTCATCCTGATCGGCACGGTGGTCAACAACCCGATCCTGATCGTGGAACGGGCCTTGCAACTCGTGCGGGAAAGCGGTGCGGAGCCGACCGCGGCGATCCTCGAGGCAGTCAGCAGCCGGGTGCGGCCGATTTTCATGACCACGCTCACCACGGTGCTCGGGCTCCTGCCCCTCGTGCTCTTCCCGGGGGCCGGCAGCGAACTCTACCGTGGCCTCGGTGCGGTGCTCCTGGGGGGCATGCTGTTCTCGACGCTCGTTACGCTCGTGCTCGTGCCGGCCCTGCTCAGCCTCTGCTTCCGCCTCTTCGGCGCGGGGGCGGCGCAGGATCAGGCAACGCGGCGTGAGGCCGTCACGCCGCTGGCGACTGCCGCGGCCGGTGCGGGCACGTAATCGGCGATGGCGGCCGTGCGCATCGCCATCCAGTAGCCCACCGACATGCCCGGCCAGAGGGCCGCATTGCGGCCGCGGGCGTCGACATACCAGCTCGTGCAGGGCAGCTGCCACGTCGAGCCGGGCTTGTCGCGCCAGACGGTCCGCTCGAATCGCCTCTGCAGGTCGTCGTTGAATGCCCGCTGCACCTCCGCCCGCACCTCGACGGTCGGGAGTCGGCCGCGATCGAGCCAGGTGAGGCACTGCATGACATACCGCACCTGGGCTTCGATCATGAACACGATCGAGTTGTGGCCGAGGCCGGAGTTGGGACCCATCAGCGTGAAGTAGTTGGGGTAGCCGGCCACAGCCACGCCACGATACCCCTCCGGTCCGTCCCGCCAGTCGTCGGCCAGCCGGCGGCCGCCCCGGCCGCGGACGTCCACCGTGGCGGCCGGATTGAAGGTGTCGAATCCGGTGGCGTGGATGATCACGTCGCAGGGATGCTCTCGGCCGTCGGCGGTGACGATCGACCGCGGCCGGATCTCGTGGATCGCATCGGTCACGAGCGTCACGTTGGGGCGGGTCATCGTCGCGTAGAAGTCGTCGGAGAGCAGCACCCGCTTGCAGCCCAGGGTATAGAAGGGATTGAGCTTGAGCCGCAGGGCGGGATCCTTGATCTCACGTTCTTTGAAGGCCGCCGACAGTTTCTGGCCGCGGCCCATGAGCTTCGGCTTGTAGGCCAGCCCCAGGCCGACGACCTCGGCTCGCCAATACTGCAAGGCCCGCCACACGCGGAGCACTCCTGGAACTCGCGCGAACAGTCCGCGGGCGGCCGCCGTGATCCGCCGATCGCGGCGAGGCAGCACCCACGGCGGCGAACGCTGGAACACCGACAGGGCTCCGGCAGTCGGTGCGATCTCGGGGATGATCTGAATCGCGCTGGCTCCACTGCCGATCACGGCGACTCGCTTGCCGGCGAGTTCGACGTCGTGCCGCCAGCGGGACGAGTGAAACGCCTGCCCCTCGAACGAGCTGAGCCCGGGCAGGTTTGGCATCTTCGGCACGTGCAGCGCCCCGACGGCCGACACCACGACGCGGGCCGTGAACCGCCGGCCATCGCGGGCTGTGAGCCGCCACCTCACCGCCGGCTCGTCCCACTCGATCCGCTCGATCGGCGTCTCGTAGCGGATCAGACGATCGACACCACGTCTCGCGGCCACCTGCTTGAGGTAGTCGAGGATCTCTCGCTGCGGCGCATAGGTCCGCGACCAGTTCGGGTTTTGCTCGAACGAATACGAATAGAGGTGCGACGGCACGTCGCAGGCGCACCCAGGATAGGTGTTGTCCCGCCAGGTGCCGCCGAGCGACGCGGCCTTTTCGAAGATGGCGACATCGCTGCGGCCCGCTTCGAGCAGCTTGATGGCCATGCAGATCCCGGCAAACCCGGCGCCGAGGATGGCGACGCCAAGATCGTCTGCGTCGGTCGCGGGCCCTGTCCGCCCGCGGGTAGCCGTCGAGTCGTCCATGAAGGAGGAAAATGACGAATCAAGGCAGGTGGGGCAAGGCCGGTGTGGAGCCGACAACGGCCGTGCCCGGCGCGGCGAGCCCGCTGGAGCCCGCTCGAGGTCGGTTATGCGGCCGCGCGGAGCATCCACACCGCCAGGATCGCCCGGGCCGTCCAGGCGATCGTGCGCAGCCAGTTGCCCCGCACAAGCGCGGCGACGAGCCGCGGGGAGTGCCCTTCCCCGGCCAGCCGGCCGTGCAGCGGCACCTGCACGAGAAACGTCGAGAGCCAGATCAATGCCACCAGCGCGAGCCCCAGGAAGGCAGGACCGCGGCCGATACCCACCGGCGGCCAGACCGCCACGATCGATGCCGTGACGAGTTCGACGAGCATGAATGGCAGCACGACCGGTGTGGTCCGTCGCTGGTGCTCCACCGCATAGTCCCGCGACCGCTCGTCTCCCACCGCCTCGAATAGCGGATAGTGCACGGCCTGCACGAACCAGATCAGCCCACACATGGCCCCCGACGCCACCGCCTGCGCGGTGAGCACGAGGTCGACAACCGTCACTGCGGCAGTTGACTGATCAGCCATGGGGGCCGGGGGCCGGCGAGCGGTGCGTCCGCCAGGCGTGCAGGAGGATCAGGCCAAAGGGAATCCACCACAGCAGGTCATTGGTGGGCAGCGTCCAGCCGAACTCCAGCGGAACCTCCCCGCGGAGCACGCCCATCAGATAGCCGAGTGGTCCGAAGATCTTCCCCAGGAAGCCCACGAGCACGATCGGCCAGTGCCGCAGGGGATCCGCGGCGGCGGCAAGGTAGCCGATGCCATACACGCCCACGATCATGCCGACGCACTGCCAGATGAACGGATAGTTCGGATGGGCGAGGCCGGTCAGATCGAACAGCCAGCCCGGCAGGAGCACGGTGAGCGCCCCCCAGGCGAGGTTGTAGACACCCGCAGCGACGAGCCAGCGGGACATCCAAAGCGGCGCCGGGGCGGGGTCTACGGCAGTGGCCATGCGTGGGATCCATCGCGGGGAACGACCGGGCGGCCGTCCAGAACCGCGAACTATTGAAGGAAGCGTTTGGAGAAGAATAGACGATCCCGCAGGGACGACGAGCGGATCGACCCTCACTCGCCGATGTCTTCGGCCCAGAGCTGCGGATTCCTCCGCATGAACTCCCTCATGAGTTCGATGCAGCGTTCATCCTGGACGACCGTGATCTGCACGCCGCGTTCGGCGAGCAAATTCTCCTCTCCCATGAACGAGCGATTCTCGCCGATGACGACCCGCGGAATGCCGTAGAGCAGGATCGCCCCGCTGCACATCGGACAGGGCGATAGCGTGGTGTAGAGCGTGCACTCCCGGTAGAAGGAGGCCGGTCGGCGGCCCGCTCGCTCGAGGGCGTCCATCTCGCCGTGAAGGATCGTGCTCCCCTGCTGGACGCGACGGTTGTGACCGCGGCCCGCGATCCGGCCCTCATGCACCACGACCGAGCCGATCGGGATGCCCCCTTCGGAGAGCCCTTGCTCCGCCTCTTCGATCGCCGCCTGCATGAATGCGTCCATGGGGGCGAAGAATACCGGTTCGGTGCGGCAGGAGTCCACCGTCGGACGTTCCCCTCCCTGCGGCGGCGACGATCTTGAGCGTGGGGCTCCGCGGCTGTACCGTCCCGCCCCCCTTCCCGGAGACCGCACCGATGCCGACCTGTCTTCACCGAACGCTGCTCGTGGCGCTGACGTTCGCCGCCTGGGCGGCCGTTCCCGTGGTGGCTGCCGAAGCGCCCCCTGCCGCCACGATCGACGGCCACCCTGCCCTGCCCCGGGCGCCCCGCCACACGATGACGAAACAGGGACGCCAGGGCGACCCGGTGAACATCGCCTTCGTCGGCACGGAGGAGGAGCTCCACCGCGCACTCGCGGCGGCCCGCTGGTACGCCGCCGACCCGATCACGCTCAAAACGTCGCTGCGGATCGCGGCCGACGTGGTGCTGAAGAAGCCCTATGCCCACGCCCCGGTGAGCGACCTTTACCTCTGGGGCCGGCGTCATGACCTGGCGTTCGAGCAGCCGGTAGGCGACAGCCCAAAGCAGCGGCACCACGTCCGCTTCTGGCGGTCGCACGAGGTCGACGTGAACGACGAGCCGCTCTGGCTCGGTGCCGCCACGTTCGATGAGCGAGTGGAGATCAGCCGCACGACCGGTGGCGTCACGCACAAGATCGCGCCGGACCTCGACCAGGAGCGGAACAAACTCGTCGGCGACACGGCCCGCTCCGGCGCGCTCGACGGCTACTACTGGGTTGACAAGTTTCATGCCAACCGCCAGGGGCGAAACGGTGGCGGCGATCCCTACTTCACCGACGGTCGCCTTGCCGTGGGCGTGATCTCGGTCCGCCGCTGACGCGAGCGACGTCGACGTGAGGCCGCGGGAAACGGGCCCGCGATTCGTGTCAGCCAGCCTCCATGCCGCCCCGCAGCGAGGCGGCGTGCAGGCGGTCGTACTCGATCCCCTGCCGCTCGTGCCGGCTGCAATAGAGCGCGACGTTCGTCGCCCGCATGCGGCCCGCGGCCACCTCGGCCAGCGCCAGAACCTCAGCGACGAGGGCCTGACTCGCGGGCGGATCGCCTGGCCGGCCGCGCCGGAGCCGACCGAGCGTGAGGTGCGGTCGATAGCCGCGGGCCTCGGGCTGGAAGCCCAGCGGTGCCAGCCGTTCCCCGAGCCCGGCGTGCAGCTGGCCCAGTGGCTCCTGCCCCTCGCACACGCCCAGCCAGACCACGCGGGGATTTCGTGGGTCGGGAAACACCCCGACGCCGCCGAACGCGACCTCGAAGGGAGGCAGTTGCCGGCAGGCGTCGTCCATCGCCACGCAGATCCCGTGGAGTTCCGACTCGTCGACGTTGTTTCCGAGAAAGTGGAGCGTGAGGTGCATCCGGGCCGGGTCCACCCAGGCGGCCTCCGTGCCGGATCGCCTGAGACGCTCGATGATCCGCCCGGCCTCGACCGCGGTCTCACGGGGGGGATCGATCGCGATGAACAACCGCAGATGGGAAGGCATCCAACAACACGCCTCGTGCCGGGGAGATTCGTACCGCAGCGAGTATGACATGCCCGCCCGCGAAAATGGATATTCTCGGCCGGGCTCGCGTCGCAACGGCACGTCGCGGCCCGCATGGTTCACGCCCCGAAACAGCATCGACCATTCGTGATTCGACGGGAAAGGCGTCGGCAGGGTTGAATACCGGCGACATGCCCCGCGGCCACCTTTCCCCCGGAGCCCTCTCGTGTTCGGTCCCTTCCCGCCACCGTGCAACCTGAACGTCGGCTTCGTATCCGTCGTGGAAGCCCGTGAGAACCGTCAGCTGAAACACCTGTTGGCATGGCGGCAGCTCCAAGGAATGGGGCGGGGATGATCATGCCGGATCGCCAGCCCAAGCCACCGTCCCCCGATGCCGACTTCTACGTCGAGAACGGGCTGTATGTGTACACCGCTGCTTTTCATCTGAAGCGTGGACATTGCTGCGGCTCCGGCTGCCGTCACTGTCCCTTCAGCCCACCGCACGTCGAGGGAAACATCCATCTGCCGCAGGCGACACCAAGGCCTGGCGTGGATTGACTCCCGGGTGAATCACACCGGCTTTTCCATGATGTAGTCGTCCATCACGAACCCGCCCCCGATGTCGAACACCGCCTCCCGGACAACCTGAAAACCCATGGCCCGATAGAACCCGATCGCCGTCGTGTTCCGCTTGTTGACTTGCAGAAAAACGAGGCGACTTCCGTGCTCACGGGCCTGGGCTTCCACATGGCCGAGCATGAACCCGCCGAGCCCCGTGCCGCGGTGGGATGGGAGCACGTAGAGCTGCCCGAGTTTCATGGCGGCCGGGGTCACCCCATCACCAGGGGCGAGTTCGTGGCCGCAGTAGCCGACACACACACCCGAGGCCCGCATGAGCCAGAGCCACTTGTCGCGTGCACGGGTCTGCTGCAGCAGGGCCTCGTCGCTGAGTCTTCCCGCCAGCATGTAGTCGACCTGCGCGGCTGGGATCATCCCTGCGTAATGCTGCCGCCAGATCACCCCTGCCAGTTCACGGAGCAGCCCAAACTGCTGCTCGTCGAGAGGGGTAAGCGTGACGTTGGCGGGGTGCACCGATCGCTCCGGGTTGAGTCTCATCGCCGGCAGCCGACGATGGATGGTGAGGATCCGCCACAGGGGCGAGGTTCTTGGGCCCTACTTCAATTTCGGAGGCATGATCCCCCCAGTCAACCAGGCGAAACCAGGTCATGGCCAACCCCGCCAGGAACCGCCTGCACGGCTACGAGGCCGGCTGGTTGACGCTGTTCGGCACGTGGGCCGAACGCGCTGGGAGTTTGCGACGCGTCGGTCGCAGTCTGCCTCACCGGCGGTTCATGCTCGTGACGCTCGCAGGGCTGCCGTTGCGATCTGCTGATTGTAGTGGGTAAGGACTCCTTCGGCATTCGTCAGGGCAGTGGTCCCCGGTCGCATCACCGTGAACCTGCCGCCTTCAATTTGAATCGCATCTCGCGGAATAGCCTCGAGAGGTGCGTTGTCGATCGATATCACCTCCAGATGCGGAGACCATTGCTGGATGTCGCCGGTCGCCGGCGGCGTCGTTCGAAACACGACTCGCCACTCGTTGTGATCCGGTCCCACCAGACGAACGGCGAAGGTGACGCTCTCGCGTGGGTTGCGGGCACAATGGGCCCTCAACGTCGAAACCCACGCGGAAGCATGCTGCGCAAGGTAGCCCTGGACCGTCGACTGCCACGCCGCGGGGAGGCCGTTCGCCCTGACGATCGGCACGGCTCCGATCGACTCGCACGCCCTCGTTTGCTCCGGTGTCCAACTCTCCCACGGGAGCAGAACGAAGATTGGCCGGGTGGGATCTCGCGCCGCGTGCAGCCTCACCTGCTCACGCAACACCGGTTCGGCTTGCGTCCATGGCACACGATGACCCCACGGCACCAACGCAAGCGGAAGCGATGCCGCCTCGAGGTCGGATACCGTGTTGTGCCCGAGGTCCGTGAACACCTGCTCAGGGATCGGTGCCTGAAATCGCGTGTGGAGGTAGCGTAGGGCGAGCGTGATCAGCAGGGTGGTTTCCGTCGCGGCCGCCTGTCGCACCAACCGCGACCACTCGATCTGGTCACTGCCTTTCTCGAGCAACGCAAGGCTGTCTGGAATCCACCGGATCGGCGGAACGGGATTCCACTGGATGCCGTGAACGCAGACGAGAAACAGCGAGTCCGTGGGCCTCAGGCACAACACCTCGACGCCGTGAAACGACGTGGCCTCAGCCGCCTGCCAGAACGGTGCATTCCGGTCCGCATACCCGCAACACTGCGGCAGAACATGCCAATGCAAGTCATACTGGAACCCGAGGTCATCATAAATTGTGTGACCGTGCTTGAAGTCTCGAAGGGACTCCACCGCCAGGCGATCGAAGTTCAAGGAGGTAAGAATCTCCAACGCACGCCCCACGTCTTCGGTCGGAATCAAGAAATCGATGTCTGCCATCGGCCGCAGGCCGACGCGGTACGCGTGCGAGTCAATCAAGGCTGCCCCCTTGAGGATGAGCACCGGAATACCCTTGGCCTGGAGTGCTGCAAATTTCTGCGCAGCCCGCCGAAACAGCAGGTTATTCGTGTAGAAGGTCTTGCGGCAGTTCCCCCTGAAGAACGGTAGGAGAGGGTGCTTGGGGTCGAGTTCCGAAAGCCTCTCCGAGAGGAACGGAAAGAGCCGATTGACCCCGTCGTCGAGGTTCCTGACATCGACAGCGGCAAGCCACTCCTGCAACCGGGGCAAGGCGTCTTCACGGTCACTGCAGACGAGGTCGAGAGCCACCTCCTGATCGGACGTCAGCGGCGGCGCGTAGTTCGCCAACTCAGGACAGGCTGCAAAAAACTCGGCGGCGGTCGTCATCACGAATACCACTCTCTCCACACGATGTCGCACCAGGCCCGCCGCGCCGTGCATGCTGAAGACGGTGGAAAGCCGCCGCAATTTGACACACCCAGCAGGGAGTGTCTAGTTTCCGTCGGTATGAGCCGCGGCCGAAATTCTGAGGGTTTTTTTGATGGAACGGGATCGGTATCGCATCAACACCCCGCAGGTGCTGCACGAGCAGTTTGACGACGACGTCGTGCTGGTCAATCTGGAGAACGGCAACTACTACAGCCTCAACGCGAGCGGATCCGCCATCCTGCGTCTTCTCGCGAACGGCCTCTCCCCCGACTCCATTGAAAAGCAGTCTTCGGCTGCCGACGCTGCGGCGGGCAGTTGCGTGCGTGCCCTTCTGGCAGAACTCCTCAGCGAGGGACTGATCACCCCCTGTGACGCCAGCGAGCCCATCGAGGTCAAAGAAGAAACGACCGCAGCCGGGCTCGACCTTTCCACGCCACCGGCGCTCCAGCGCTTCACGGACATGCAGGACCTGCTCCTACTCGATCCGATTCATGATGTTGATGACCGAGGATGGCCCAGCGCCATCAACGACGGCCAGCACGGCTAGTGGCTGCACGACCCTTCCTGTGGGGTGTGCATGAGGAGAGCAGCCATCACGAACGACGCCACGGCCGAACGCTTTCTCGAACAATCCGTCGCCGCCTTCGAGCAGGCCGTGAGCCAGACATGCGTTCGTGAATGGACAGGGATCCTCGCCGGCCGCCCAGTACGACTGCGGATTGCCCGTGAGTTTGGTCCGCTCGTGCGTTGCGTTTCCACACCTCCTCATGGACCTGCAGCCGCCCGCAATCAGGGGGTCTCCCTCGCCCGGGGTGACCTCCTGACGTTCCTCGATGCCGATGACACATGGTCTCGAACGAAGCTCGCCCGCCAGTGTGAGCGTCTCGCGGCCGAGCCTGACCTGGAGGCGGTCTTTGGCGGAGTCGAGTTCTTTCTCTCGCCCGATCTCACGCCGGTTGAAGCCAGCCGGCTCGTGTGCCCAACCGCAGTCCAATCGGGCTGGCTGATTGGCACCATGATGATTCGCAGGGCAAGCTTTGCGAGAGTTGGCCAGCTCGCCGAATCACTCCAGGTGGGTGACTTCGTCGATTGGGCCCATCGGGCCAGAGGATTGGGGCTGCGGGCTTTGAATCTGCCGGAAGTGCTTCTCCATCGAAGACTACACGCCCGAAACCTGAGCCGAATCGGCCGGGGCGATCGTGGCGACTTCCTCAAAATCGCCCGCGCTGCCCTCGGGCGGCATCGCGCATTGAACGACGGTCCGGCAGACGGCCCCTTCCCCGCGGGCTAAACGTGTTGCTCAGCGATCCGCAATTGAGTGGTGTTGAGGGCGATCGAGAACACCGGTGCAGGCCCTGCTTGCGACGCCGAAACCCGCCCCGTATCCCACGAGACGAGCCGGGAGTGCCTGATCACGCGGCTGATGGAGGACGCCGGCCTGCCGGAGCCCTGCCGCTGGGCGTCATGACTCGGCTGGTATGAAACGTTGATCCATCACGGAAGGACAGATACGCTGTGAGGAGGATGTGGCGGGCATCGTCGGCATGCTCATCCCCCTCATCACGGTCGAACGAGTCTCGGCGCACCTCACCATGACAACGATTCAACTGACGCTCCCTGACGACTTGGCGAAAAAGGCGACTGAGGCCGGTCTTCTGTCTGCCGAAGCAATCCAGAAGATGCTCCGAGAACAACTTCTCCGACGTGTGGGCGAATCACTTCAAGCGATCCGCCGCCGGATGCCAAACGAGGAACTGACGCCGGAAATTGAGCAGGAAATCGTCGAAGCCGTGCAAGCGTATCGGGCTGAGAGACGCGCGAGACGGGTAGGCTGATGCCTTCGACAGCGGCTCGGCCGCTCATCGCAGTGCTCGATACGAACGTCGTGGTCGCAGGGCTCCTCTGGGCGGGGCCGCCGAATTCACTCTTGCTGCGCGCTACCGATCGCCAAGACATTGTCCTGGTGACGAGCCCCATGCTGATGTCCGAACTCACCGATACCCTCGCTTTGGCGAGGTTTCGGAAACGGATCGCCGATGCCGCCACATCTGTCGAGGAGATGGTGGCGGCATACCGTGATGCGACGGTAATCGTGACGCCTCGCGAAGTCCCGCGCGTCATACCCGACGATGTGGATGACGACCATGCAATCGCTGCGGCCGTCGCCGCTCGGGTGCAGTACATCGTGACCGGTGATCGCACACATCTGCTGCCCATCGGCACGCACGGAGAGATCGCGATCATCTCGCCGCGACAGTGCCTCGACCTTCTCGGGTCATGAGGCCTCCATCGTAGCTCTCTTGTTCGCATAGCAAGCACTGGGTTAAGGCCGGCCATCGCAAGGGCGGCGGCAAACGCCGCTGGGCGTCGTGGCTCGGCCGGCTCTTTGATGTTGATCACGGCAGGGGCGGTCCCTTGGTGAAGATCACCACATTCAACGACCGGCCGATGCGGCATGTCCGCTCCATGCCCGACGGCACGGTCATTATCGCTGACGGCGCACGAGAGTCTCTGGCAAGCCGTATCAGTGCCCGAGCCCGATGCGGTAGGGGTCGTCGGCGGCGAAGTGGAGTGTCGTCTCGGCGGTGAGCCAGGCGCGGCCGCGGACGGTCGGCACCGCAACGCCCTCCTCCCGGCGGATGCGGGCCTCGTACACGCCCCCGAGCACGCTCTCCTGCCGCCATGTGCGCCCCTCGGCGAGAATGCCGTCATCGAGCAGGCAGCCGACCAGGGCGCTCGTCCCCGTGCCACAGGGGGAGCGGTCGAAGGCGCCGTCCGGGCAGAGCACGAACGCGCGGCCGTCGTTGCCGGGCTCGTGGGGCGGGCCGAGCAGGACCACGTGGTCGATCACCTCGCCGCCGTCGCCCGTGATGCCGCGAGCCTCCAACGCCCGCCGGATCGACCAGGCCCGCTCGGTGAGCGCGGGGATTGCCGCAGGCTCCACGGCGAGGCCGTGGTCGCGGCAGATGAAGAACCACAGGCCCGACGTGGCCACGTCGCCGGTCACCCGCGAGCCGTCGTCGCAGGCGAGGGCGAGGCCCTTCGCGATCCGCCGCGGCGGCACGCACTCGAACGACGCCGCGCCGCCGCCGTGCCACATCACGCCCACCACGCCGGCCGGCGTCTCCAGCCGGAACGAGCCCGGCTCGATGATCCGCTGCGAACCGAGCGTGACGGCCAGGCCGATCGTGGCGTGGCCGCACATGTCGAGATAGCCGACGCGATTGACGTAAAAGGCGCCGAAGCGGCACGACGGATCGGCCGGCGGCACAAGGATCACGCCCACCATGGCATTCGTGCCCCGCGGGTCGCCCACGAGGGCTGAGCGGACGTGGTCGTATCGGTCGCGAAACCGGTCGCGCCGCTCGCGGACGCTGCCCATGCCGAGGTCGAGCCCGGCGACGAGCGACTCGTCGATCACCACCCTCGTCGGCTCGCCGATGGTGTGCGAGTCGATCACGCGAAGTCGCGGGGGCAAGCCGTCGCTGTTCATCATCCCGCCAGCGCCGGCCGCGTGGCGAGGGCCGTGCGGATGATCCGCAGCACCTCCTCCCGCTCGGCGCCCACGAGCGGCCGCCGCGGGGCCCGCACGGTTTCACTGCCGAGGCCCACCTCCGCATCGGCGAGCTTGATGCACTGCACGAGCGTGGGGAGCGTGTCGAGGTGCAGGAGCGGCGTGTACCAGCGGTAGAGATCCCGCGCCTCCTGCCAGCGGCCCGCCATCGCCAGATCCCAGAGCCGCCGGTTCTCTGCAGGGAAGGCGTTGACGAGCCCCGACACCCAGCCGACCGCGCCGAGGAGGATGCTCTCGAGCGCCAAATCGTCCACTCCGCCGAGCAACACGAACCGGTTGCCAGTGAGGTTGAAGAGGTCGGTGATCCGCCGCGGATCGTCGCTCGACTCCTTCACCGCCACGATCGTCGGCACGTCGGCCAGCTCGGCGACGTGCTCCGGCTTCAGGTCCACGCCGTAGGAGACGGGATTGTTATAGACCATGATCGGCAGGCCGCTCGCCTTCGCCACGGTGCGGAAGTGGTGGAGGTTCTCGTGCGGCTGCGCCTTGTAGACCATGCCGGGCAGCACCATCAGCCCGTCGGCCCCAAGCTTCTCCGCCTCGGCCGCCCAGCGGCAGGCGCCGCGGGTCGTGTATTCGGCCACGCCCGTGACCACCGGCACGCGGCCCCGCGCCGCCTCGACGCCCGCGCGGAGCACCTCCCGCTTCTCGTCGGGGTCGAGCGACGTCCCCTCCCCCACCGTGCCCATCACCACGAGGCCGTGGATGCCACCGTCGATCAGCCGCTCGAAGTGCCGCTTCGTCGCCGCCACGTCGAGCGACTCGTCGGGATGAAACTCGGTGGTGGCGGCGGCGTAAACACCCTTCCAGTCGATCGGCATCGGCGAGGTCCTCGGGACGTGGCTCTCGGCTTGGCGGCTCGATGCCGGCGCGGCGAGAATCGGGAGTTTACCGGGTACACCACGGCATGAACCAGCGGATCACGATCGTCGGCGGCGGAATCGTCGGGGCGGCGTGCGCGCGGACCCTCACCCAGGCCGGGGCGCACGTGACGGTCGTCGAGGCGCGGTTTCCCGGGGGGGGCGCGTGGTGTGTCTCCGGTCGGGGCTGCGCCCCTCCCTCCGACACACCACGCGGAGTGTTCCCCTACTCTCTCATAAGCACTGGTACAGAAACTGGGGAGGGGTCAAATCAGAGGCGAGAGCGAGCGGTGCGAACTGATGGAGGCCGTCGTGAGAACACAGAGAGGAGCAGGCCCGCGATGGCGACCTGCTCCCCTCGCGTTGGAATCACGCTGGCTGACTCTGGTCAGGCCCGCTTGCGACGGCGGAACAGCGAGTAGCCGCCGCAGGCCAGACCGGCGAGGGCCATGGCGCAGGTGGATGGCTCGGGCAAGGAAACCGGACTTGCGAGACGAAACCCGACGCCGCTGATCTCGCCCGACGGGCCGATCATGATCCCGCCGGAGGACGACAAGGAGAACCCGCCGTCGAACCAGTCGCCGCCCCGCAGCCCACGAGACGAGCCGGCAGCACCCGTGAGATCGTTCCACTCATACAAGTTGCCGCTCATGTCAAACGTGCCGTAGGCACTCGGGCCGCCATTCGTGCCCACCGTCGTCACGTTCCCATTTTGGCTGTTCCAATCGGCCACAGAGTTGTAGTTCGCGAAGTTGCCCGTGCTCCCGGCCGAACCAGAAGTGGCAACGCGGGGCAACCCAGCAGGCAGGCAGTTCGTCAGTCTGTGACCCCCAAAAACGAAAAAACCCCCGCGATGGCCGCTGTTGTCGGCACATCACGGGGGCTTCACGGACAGAGGCTCCGGTCGGAGTCGAACCGACGATGGCGGATTTGCAATCCGCTGCCTTAGCCACTTGGCTACGGAGCCACGTTGTCGTTCCAGCGATCTACGCTACGGAAACCTGGGTGGAATGGTCAAGTTCTGCCCATCGCGCAAACCTGGCCGGATGCTCCGCGATTCACGAATCCTCCGGCCATGCCTAGCAATCGGCCACGGCGGGCCCGATCCTTCAATCCTTTCCGTTTCCCGGGGTTGAAGCGGGGGCTTTGGTTCAGCCGCTCGGCTGCCGATATAGTCTGCGGCACCGCTTCATCTTCCCACTTCCGGCCGCCTACCCTCCACGAGATCGCGGCCCCCGCAGGAGCATTCGCAGGATGACCAAGCAGGCGACGTGCGACATCGGTCTGATCGGGCTGGCCGTCATGGGCGAGAACCTGGCACTCAACATCGCCAGCCGGGGCTTCTCGATCGCGGTCTTCAATCGCACGACCAGCGTCACTGACGCCTTTACGGCCAGCCGCGGCAAGCAGACCAACGTCGTCGGTTGCCACTCGCTCCAGGATCTCGTCGCGGCGCTCAAGCCCCCGCGGAAGGTGATGATGATGGTAAAGGCCGGCCCGGCGGTCGACGACCTCATCAAGACGCTCATCCCGCTGCTCTCCAACGGGGACGTGATCATCGACGGTGGCAATACCCTCTTCTCCGATACCGAACGGCGGACGAAGGAGGTGGAGGCGGCGGGCCTGCTCTATGTGGGAACCGGAGTCTCGGGCGGCGAGGAGGGGGCGCTGAAGGGGCCGAGCCTGATGCCCGGCGGTTCGAAGGCGGCCTGGCCGCTCGTGCAGCCAATCTTCCAGGCGATCGCGGCGAAGGTCGGCCCCAAGGGCGACATCCCCTGCTGCGACTGGGTGGGCCCGCGCGGTGCCGGCCATTACGTGAAGATGGTGCACAACGGGATTGAGTACGGCGACATGCAGCTGATCTGCGAGGCCTACTCGCTGCTCAAGCACGGCGCCGGACTCACCAACCCCGAACTGGCCAAAGTCTTCGGCGACTGGAACCGCGGCGAACTCGACAGCTACCTGATCGAGATCACCCGCGACATCTTCACCGTCAAGGATCCCGACAGCGGTGACTTCATCGTCGACCGCATCCTCGACAAGGCCGGCGCCAAGGGGACCGGGAAGTGGATGAGCCAACTGGCTCTCGATCTCGGCGTGCCGAGCACGCTGGTCACCGAGGCCGTCTACGCCCGCTGCCTGTCGGCCCTGAAGGACGCGCGGGTGCGGGCCAGCGCCCTGCTCAAGGGCCCCGACAAACGAAACCACGGCGACCGCCACACCTTCGTCGAGCAGGTCCGCCAAGGCCTCTACGCCTCGAAGATCGCCAGCTACGCCCAGGGCTACGTGCAACTCGCGGCCGCCGCCAAGGAGCACGACTGGCACCTCGACTTCGGCGCCATCGCCATGATGTGGCGGGGCGGATGCATCATCCGGGCCCAGTTCCTCGACCGGATCGCCGAGGCCTACAAGGCGCAGCCCGACCTCGAAAACCTGATGCTCGCCCCCTACTTCACCGAAGCCCTCGCCAGCACGCAAGACTCGTGGCGGCACGTGGTGGCCACGGCGGCCACCATCGGCGTGCCGGTGCCTGCGTTCATGTCGGCGCTGGCCTACTACGACGGCTATCGCCACGCCTCCCTGCCGGCCAACCTGCTCCAAGCCCAGCGGGATTACTTCGGCGCCCACACCTACGAGCGGACCGACAAGCCCGGCACCTACCACACTGAATGGCTCGACCTGCGCCAGCCCCAGGGCTGATCCCGAGGAGAATCCGACCATGGCCGATGGCTATCTGGAAAAGATGTTCTCGCTGGCTGGCCAGACGGCCGTCGTGGTCGGTGGCACCGGCGTGCTCGGCGGGGCGCTGGCCGACGGGCTCGCCAAGGCGGGTGCGTTCGTGGTCGTCGCCGGCCGTGGTGCCGACCGAGGCGAGGCCCGAGTGGCCGCGATTCGTAATGGTGGCGGCGAGGCAACCTTCATCAGTGTGGATGCCACCGACCGCGAGAGCGTGACGGCCCTGCTCCATGCCACGATCAACGCGCGGGGGAAGGCGGACATCCTCGTCAACTGCGCCGGCGTGAACTCGTCGGTACCCTACTTCGACATTCCAGACGACGACTTCGCCAAGGTGCTCGACACCAATCTCAAGAGCACCCACCTCGGCTGTCAGATCTTCGGGGCCCACATGGCCGGCCACGGCGGCGGTGCGATCCTCAACATCGGCAGCGTGTCAGCCGACAAGCCGCTCTCGAAGGTATTCATCTACTCCGCATCGAAGGCGGCGGTCGTGAACTACACCAAGAACGTGGCCCGCGAACTGGCCCCCAAGGGGGTGCGGGTGAACGTGCTCTGCCCTGGCTTCTTTCCCGCCGAGCAGAACAAGAAGATTCTCTCGCCGGAGCGAACCGCGTCGATCATGAACAAGACCCCGATGAACCGCTTCGGCAGCCCCGAGGAACTACTCGGCGCGGCGATCCTGCTCTGCGCGCCCGTTGCCGGAAGCTTCATCACGGGCACCGAGGTCTACGTCGATGGCGGCTTCACCGGCATGAGCATCTGAGTGTCTGCCCGCGGGGCCATGCCCCGCCTCCGCGACCGCGTGGCGGCCATCCGGGCCACCTTTGTTGACGACCTTCCCCACGGCAGTTGCCGTCACACGCAGGAAACACTCGGATGCCCAATACCATCGTGATCTTCGGGGCGTCGGGCGACCTGACAAGCCGCAAACTCGTGCCCGCGCTCTACAACCTGATGCGGGGCGGCTCGCTCCCGGCCGACACGCGGATCGTCGGCTTTTCCCGGACGCCCATGAGCGACGCAGAGTGGCGGGCGAGCCTTCGCGACACCACCGCGAAGCATTGCAACTGCGGCCCACTCGATGACGCCTCGTGGGAGCGGTTCGCCGCCTCGATCCACTACCAGCCGGGCGACATCGGGGTGTCGGCCGATATCGGTCGACTCGAAACGCGGCTCCAGGAACTGGAGGGGGGAGGCGACGCCGATCGGGTCTACTACTTGGCCACGGCGCCGCAGTTCTACGAACCCGTGATCTCAGCCCTCGGCGAGCACGGCATGGCGACACAGGATCGCGGTGCCCGGCGGATCGTCGTCGAAAAGCCCTTCGGCACCGATCAGGCGACCGCTCACGCCCTCAACGCCCACATCCACACGGTGTTCCGTGAGAGCCAGGTCTTTCGCATCGACCACTACCTCGGTAAGGAGTCGGTGCAAAACATCCTCGCCCTGCGGTTCGCCAACAC
>Ga0164294_10002125_pt1 | contig 18085 bp, 13 predicted proteins | sample GEODES005metaG_FD_111479 | JGI IMG/M metagenome (GOLD analysis project Ga0164294, IMG submission 111479) | Oligotrophic lake water microbial communities from Sparkling Lake, Wisconsin, USA - GEODES005 metaG | ecosystem: Environmental > Aquatic > Freshwater > Lake | place: USA: Sparkling Lake...
ATAAGCTTTTGGGTTAAACCACTGCAACGCGTGTTGGTCGCCCCAGTAAATGGGAACGGCACAGGCCTCGAATGCGTCGGTAAACTTCTCTGTTGTCCAACCGGGCGTCATTCGGTTTTCAAAAGCGATATGAAACCGATATCGGGAGATGAACTCCATCTTGGCCTTTCCGGCGGTTCCGGGAACTTCATATCCAACGTTATTGAAGGCACGCCCGCCTGAATCCACCTTCTTCCTTCTGCTCAGTTCGTGAAAGAAGTCACCTCTCGCCTGAACCGTTCGGTCGGCATACTTATGCAAGAAAGAGCAAAACCCCCGATTCTGTCGAAAAAATTTTTCCGGATCGAAATTGGCAGGCCGCACCAAATCCTCTCCACGGCGATGGGCGGCGAAATAGGGAAAATAGTAGACTCTTGGATCATCGCAAAAGGCCGAAGTGACCGCGGCATCGCACTGTTTCCAGTCCGGCAGATACCGCTCCTGGGTGTAAAATATCTTTTTGCATGAGTAGAGGCGGTTGCGATGCCCATAGTGGGTAAAGATCAGCACATCGGGATCATCGACGATCTTTACCTCATAATGCTTCGCCAGGAGATTGTGGATGAAGTTGTCGTTCTTTTGCCCCTTTCCAATTGCGTCGGCAAAGTCGAGCATCAGCGGCTTCTTCTCTCCCTTCATCGAGTTAGATTACCAGAATCCTCTTTCTATCTCACCGCTTCTTTTGTCTGCCTTCGATACTCGCTTCCCGCACTCGAGAGTCTGGATCGTCGGACCAGTGTTATGGTTTTCTTTGCACAGCAAAAAGCAGGGAGCGGGGGGATTCGAGCAGAAACACATCCCAAACCGAGGACGGCAACAACGCCGCGACAAGGCACCAAATGGGAGCCGCCGGTCCACCGATGTCTTCGATAACCGCCCAACCGCCCGGTGCAAGGCGAGGTAAGGCAAAGCGCAGGGTTTGAAGATTTGCCTCTGGGGAGTGAAGTCCGTCATCGATGATCAGATCGATGGATTTGGGTATTTGGGCAGCCAGTTGGCCAAAAGTTTCGGGATTTGTCTGGTCCACAAAGAAAGTTTGGATACGCGTCTCTTGGAATAGAATCCGGCGGTCAATGTCGGCACCAAATATCTCAGCTTTCGGGCAGAAATCGCGGAAAGCCCGTAGGGACGCTCCAGTTTTTTTGTCCGAACTCATATGCGAAATCGTATCCGTGTGGGTTGTGCCCATCCCAATTTCTAAAATGGAGCGGACCGCCTGAGCGCGCAAAAGGAGGGGACCATAAAGGCTCGAGTACCCAAGCTCGGCCCCTTTGTCACTGCCGTACTTGTCGAAAAGCCCGCTGAGTTTCTGGGCAGCGTCTTTCTCCTTCGACCCCTCTGGGAATTGTGCCAACGGGACACGACGTGGCAGTCGGGCGCTATTTTCGGCTGCGAGTTCTGCTAAAATCGGAAAGGATTTATTGATTGAGGAAATAGTAAGTTTGGCCAATTGGGCGTAGTCGCCTGCACTACAGGGGGCAAATGCGGGAAAGACCCGAGTTATCTCGATTAAACTCTCCACTTTGCGATCCAATAGCAATTGAATCAGCTGTTGCCGAAGGCGGTTGAAAAGGGCCCAGTCTCGAAGTACAGGCATAGTCTTATTCTATACTCAGGCCTAGATACTCCAAGTTCTTATCTGTTCCCCAGTTTCAGCTTCCTGTTACTCTAGATCCGATTTTTGTATGCCTCCAATATTGCCCAGACTTAACCGTTTGATCGGATTGCCATGGTGGCGCCACTCCCCGCTAGGAGAGGACGACGTTGGTAATTTGCATCAACAGGAACAGGTTATTGGAGCATTCCTGCGTCGTCCTAGCCCCTCCGCTTTGGGAAAGATCGGCACCAGCGAACTCCGGGTCCTAGAATTTGGCGAAAGGTGGTTCCAGCTGCCTTGGCCCCAATCCGCCAGTTGGCGCAGACCGGCGGAGCGGCTTCATAACACGGGGGGACTCTTTCCGGTGCGAAAAGATATTTTCTTCCGATTCGCGGACGAGTACCGGGTTGCTCTAGCGCAGATGGATTTGGTGGCCCTCTGGCAAGATCGTGACACCTACGAAAGCCTCTTGGAGGCCCGCGCCGCCGATCGGTGGGCCCCATCCGCTGCGCGCACTGGATTTTATTTTATCCGTTTTATCAAGCCCTATGCCCAATGGCTGGAAGATCTTGCGCGGTTGCGCTGGCTGGTTGTTCATCCCTTTGAAAAAACCATCCGAGCCCAGCTCCCGCATATTCGGGATTTAGGTGTTTTCTCCGAGATTTCCTTCCCCGATCTGAAAACTCGCATTGAAGACACCTCCTTTCTCCCTCCTCCCCAGTTTTCTTACATGACCCCACCTCGTCATCAGGACTGGTTTGAGGCACTGGACGAACTCAAAGCCCGAATGGAAAAAGCTGATTTTGACATCGCCCTTGTGGGTGCGGGCGCATGGTCGCTTCCTCTGGTGGCCCACGCCAAAAAAATTGGTAAGAAGGGCATCCATATGGGTGGCGCCCTTCAGCTTCTTTTTGGGATTAAAGGGGGACGTTTCGATTCAGCCGGAATTTATAACCATGCATGGATTCGCCCTTTGCCAGGAGACATCCCCAATGATTTCAAAAAGATGGAACTGGGGGCTTACTGGTGAACCTATCTTCTATTTCCGTAATCATCCCAGTTTATCAATCCGCGGAACGCCTGACCGAACATATCGCATCCCTTCGGAAGCTGCGATCCCTAGTTCATGAATTCATCTGGGTCATCACCGAAAGCCCCGACGGAACTCATCAAGCCGCAAGAGAAGCTGCTAAGGAGCTAGGGGGTCATGTTTTGGAAGTGCCCCGAGGCCTCTATCAGGCCTGGAATTCAGGAATCGCCCGAGCCACTGGCGAATTCATTTATATTAGCACGGTTGGCGACACTATCACCCCTGAGGGTTTGAATGCCCTCTCCATTTGTATCCACAAGAATCAGGCCGACGTGGTCTTTTCGCCGCCTGTCATCTGGCCCACAACCAAAACGAATTTGAAAAAGTGCCTCCACTGGCCCGTTTTCTCGTTTTCTGAAATTCTGAGTCGGTTCAGCGGGGGTCTTATTCCACTTGAAAAAGCGATTCTGATGCAGATTCTTTCGGGAGCAAGTGGGCTGCTAGGGTCGTGGGCTTCATGTCTCTTTAGGACCTCTGTTCTGCAATCCCGTCCACTTTCTGTAGATCACCACCATTACGGGGACACTGCATGGACCTATCGACATCTCCAAGAAATTGTCTTGTGCTACTCTCATCAATCCGTGGCCCGCTTTGTCATGCATGATGAATCGATCACCCGCACGGTCTCTAAAGCGCAGATTTATAATCTGATCGATCAACTCTCCCCCCACCTTCCGTTTTCTGTGATGCGGGCTCGTGAAAACTATATTCATTCTTCCAAAGAGCTCGACAAAATCCGAGATCCCCATCCCAAGTTTGGTTGGTGGTGGATGCCAAAAGCTTGGAGAGCAAGATGGATTAGGGAAGCTGCAAAAAAGAAACTGGTCTATGCCCTAAGGAATCATGCTTGATGAGTCGATTCCCTGTCTAATCACGATAACACTTTTCCGGCCTTAAGTTGATTATGAAATAACAAACCGAAAGTCATTTCCTCTCGAGGTGCCTTCGAGAAGGCTCACCCTGCTCTTAGTTGTTTAATTGGGGATTGTGTACTAATCCGGTGCCTGCTTACTGCAATCCCATAAAAAACCAGTCGCATGTTTGTGCCCCATCGTCATTGTCTACCACAATTCGTAATTTCGATGCTCTTAGCGGGTTGAGTAATAGCGTTTCGTTCGAGAAACGGTCGACTCGCTTCCGACCTAGAGATTTTCGTGTACATTCGTAGTTCTGACGAGATCGATCGAGCTGAGTCGGTTTCTTTTCACGTTTTTTGGTGAGTTCAGTGACTTGCGAACACGCTATCTTCCCAATGAAGATATTTTCGTAAAATTGAATCCGATACCCTGCTTGTTCTTTAGTTTACAGATCCTACGACAACAGCAGCAATTTCTTCTATCACATAACGAAAGCGGTAAGGTTTTCTGTTCTCAGTGTTCGGCTTCTTTTCGGTTTTTGCTAGCGTTCCTTTTATTGCAATAATAGAGAATCAAAAGTGAGACAATCCGCGTCTTTGGCCATTCTATAATATTGTATCGCTTGCGATTCTTCCACCTTAGCGGAAAAAACTAACATTAGATCAAAGGAAATAAAAGGTTAAATGCGTAAAGACACTTTTGTCTGTTGGTAGCATTCTTTTAATTTTTGCGTCAATTGCTTTATAGCATTTTATCGATAATTGCGTTTCTGTTCTTTTAATATTTTTATATGAATGGAAATCTCCAGTATCTAATCATCTAGAATTATTATTTAATGCGTCTCAATTAAGAAGGCCTCAATCAAAACGCCTTTTTCATCATTAAATTGATTGATTTGCTTGAATTTAAATCCGCTTTGGTACATGGTCTGCACTGCAGAACTGTTTGCTTGTTTAAAGTTTTCTCGCCCCTCGGCGTGAATCAGCAGAATTGTAGGTGATCCATCAGGACTTTGTAGCAGTGCTTTATTATATATATTGTCACTTGAAAATTCTGCCCAGTGATCGTTTATATTAATTTTTCCTTTCGAAAATGCAATCAGCTGTGTCCCCATACCCCAATCACCTGTACGAAAATAAGCGTCAGGATTACTTTGGAATAGCCTGCCAAGACTATTATGCGCCACAGCCCAATTAAAATTGCGCGGCGCTGCAAATTTGTTAAGTGAATAAATAGTAGTGTATATCATGGCATAGCACAAGATAACGGCCCCAGCCACTCGCAATATACTCATTACTGTCCTTGACCACCGTGTTTTTACTTCCTTGGAACGGCAAGATAAAAGTGGCCCAATAAGCAATCCCAGCATACCAGCCAAAACAGCCGAATGATGTGGACCCGTAGCGGACTTTGTCATCATAAAGAACGCCGTCAAAAACAAAGTAAAAAGGGTTAAGAACAACCATGGTCTCCATAAGAAAGTCCGACGGGATAGGATTCCGTTTGCCGTTGCAATAACAACTGCTGCTGTGAACGCGGGAACCATCCACCGAGATGGTATCCAACCATCACCCGAAATAAATTCCAATGCGCCTCCGCCGGCAATTGTTAAAACTATGAGATGCCATGAAACTGCCAAGCGTTCTGAAAACGATACTGCATCTTGGTGAAAATTGCTTCCAATGATCAGAGCTCTTACAAGGATGAATCCTGCTATTCCAATAATACTTAATAATTGGATTAGAGCGATACTCGTATAGTGTTTTAAATATTCTCGAGCTTCATTGCGAAAAACGATGGCGAAAGATAAGCAAAGACTCATTATTACCCAGATAAAGTTAAGTTTATCAAATCCACCCAATCCACACGCGGCAATAGTTATCCAGATTCCGGCCGGAGTTCGGAAGCTCCACCACCACGCAATTCCAAATATTGCACAACCTCGAAAAAGAAACATTAGTGCCGTGGGTCCCCAATCCAAGCGACTATGTATCAATAAGCTTGGATCGAAGAAAATTAGCGCAGCGCACAAAACCCCCGCGTATCGCCCGTACCATATAATAGATGCAACAACAAGGAAACCCCCGCCAAGCACGCCAACAAGGATTGTGGGAAGACGAATAGTTAACGGATCAACACCAAATAAATGAAAAATTGGGATGTAAATCCAAGCCTTTATGGCACCGATATAGGACATCAACAGTATAGGTATTCCGAAAGGCTTCCAATGAACAAATATGTCCGAGCTTCCGAGCAAAGCAGCATTAGCAAAAAGTGTTTCATCATAATAAATTCCAGGAGTCGATATATTTCTCGAGGCTAGAATCACAGCAAATACACCAAGCAGCAAAACTAGAAATGAATGCCACGAGAACTTAATAGGCATATAATTTTCTTATCGTAAAAAACGCAAATAAAATTCTCTTAGTCTGATTGAATTTGAAGGCCTACGAATCGTTTAATCTACTTAAAAGGCATGCACGCGCAATTTGATCATTTAAAAAGATTGTATTTCAAGATAGCATAAATTGCACGGACTCCATCACGCCAACCGATTTTTTTTCCCTCCTTGTAAGTGCGACCGTAATAGGAGATTCCAACTTCATAAATACGGAGACCCATTTTGGCTACCTTAGCAGTTATTTCTGGCTCAAACCCAAATCGGCTTTCATGAATGTCTATATTTTGTATCACCTCCCTTCGAAATGCCTTGTAGCAAGTTTCCATATCAGTAAGGTTAATGTTAGTAAATATGTTTGACAACAGAGTTAAGAATTTATTACCCAACATATGCCAAAAGTAAACCACCCGGTGTGGTCTGCCACCCATAAATCTTGAACCGAAGACAACATCAGCATTTCTGCTCACAATAGGATCTATGATTAAATGATATTCATTGGGGTCGTATTCCAAATCAGCATCTTGGACAAGAATGATTGTTCCACGAGCAATCTGGAATCCAGTTTTTAAGGCAGCACCCTTCCCTTGGTTACTTTGATGCATAACAACTTTTACCCCGCGCTGTGCACAAATACGTGGAAGTATTCCCCTTGTTCCATCGGTTGAGCAGTCATCAACTAATATCACTTCGATGTCTTTAATAGATTGGGCAAAGACGCGATCAAGAATATTCTCAATCGTGGCAAGCTCGTTATAACATGGGATAACAACTGAAAGAAGCGGTCTTCTTGATATTTCTGTTGCCATACTTAGTTAACTCTTATTTTCCAATCAGTATTTAAATTACAAGGACTCATTGCAAAACTAGAAGGAGATTTTGTATGATTTCAATAATTTTTTATTATTATTTTCGCTTAGACTTTCACTGAACGACTTTTTTTCGATTGTAGAATTAACACATAGGTTACAATGATAAATACCATCGTTGTGGCTGAAATTAATAGCGATGGGAGAAGCCATTTCGGGCGATAAACGAAGTTTAAGTCCCTTATTGGTTTCTTAAGATCGATCGCCATTAGATGGGTATAAGACATTATAGGAACCTCTTTGCCATCAGCGAAGCATTTAAAGCCTGGATAGAAAACTTGGCCGAATACTATAAGTCCCATTACAGGTTTTTTCAAGTGAACGAAGACGGAATTTGGCTCCCATGTTATCTTTTCAATAACCAGTCCATGTTTATTGTTGTCTTTGCTTGGTTGCCAAAATACTGGTGGAGCATTTCTTTCGTGCAAGAACTTCCCATTTATATTGGCGACTATTGGTAAGTCTTTAATCCTGTTTCTTGAAACCCACCACTTTATGCCTAATGCGTCAGCTTTTTCTGACATGGGATTAAAATCAAAATATTCATGAAAAGCTTTTGTTCTTGAGGAGCGGTATCCATTTACAGACAACAAGGAAAAAAGGTTTGGGGCATTGGCTGGCGCATCCTCTCCTGCGGCATAATAGCGGTAACAAGAACCTGCAGAAGCCGATAATTCTTTTAGTTTATTTATCATTGGATCATTTAGCGTTAGGTTGACACCAGACAGTTCTGATTCTGTCTTTCTAGACGTGTGGCTTGGTGTCCACTTTAAAAGTTCACATGCCAAAAGCAGAATGACTATTAATAATACAATGCTTTTAAAAACTGATAGTTGTTTGTGAGTAATCTTGATATAATTAATTGCCACCAAAATTGCATCTAATCCAAATCCAGCTAAAAGGGACGCAGCAAAACCAAATGCGAATAGTCCTCTAGCAGGTACTCTTATCAGGTTTACCAGAGGTATTTTGTTAAATATTAAACCAAAAGGCCAAGTTGCGGAAAAGGCAAAGGCAAGCGAGCATGCCATTGTAACTAAACAAGCTATCAAAGGTCCTCGTAGCAAGGATTGTTTTCCTAAAAAGAACAAACTCCCAGCTGAAAGGAATAGGCCTGTTAGTGTGAAATACAATGTTCCGCCATCAAGTGCATTTACACTACATCCTGTTATAATAGTACTAATATCGGCTAGGTGAAGATGGTGCCTAACAAATTCTTTGAATGGCACAACATGGGGCCATTCTGTATATCCTGGACCGTACCATTTGTAAGATAGTTTCATATATTCTTGCGTTGCTAAAATTTGAGGCAATGTAAGAAGTAATGCTAAGACCGAAGAAGTAAATCCCCACATAAATAGTTTTAGAAAGTCGCGTTTTTTTCTTTCGATGACTATTTGACTGAAATTAAATACAACGGATATTATGCACGAAATAACAACTGCATGCACATGACCGGCCAAAAAGCAAAATCCTAAGAAAAAGGCGCTTGCAAAACAATAAATAAAGAAATCCCGGCGCGTAATACTAGTTACAGCAGAGTGCGCTCCCCAAATAATCCACGGCATCCAAGATAAGCTTACAAACAAGTTTGGCTGACCATTAACTCTAATAGTGTAAGTGGTACCATAAGCATAGATTGCAGATGAGAGAAATGATGCGGGATTTGATAATCCTATTTGCCGACCAAAAGCAAAAAGCCCGAACGCAGCAATAAGGAAATGCACTGACAAAAATAAATCCACTGTACGTGGCAATTCAGGATTCGCTACTAGCCCGAAAAACAAGGCCAAGGGATATAAAGGCGCAGTCTGAAGCTCGCCAATAAATGAAATGCCTGCTTGCGTGGTGAAATCCCACAGAACTATCTTACTCCTTCTTATGGCTTCAAAGATTTTCCCCAGCCAGCACAAGCTCTGGGATGCAGAATCGCCAATGGAGACAAACGTGTGATTATGTATCAAAACTTTTTCTAATAGAACAACCCATAGAAATATTTGGGCAATCACAACTGCTGTTACAATTGCTAACTTCCTTTTAGTGATCATATTGGAGATTTAATGATCTGCAAGTCTTTCATGGAGTTCTGGAGCTAATACATTTTTTAATCCATAAGTTCCCGCCCGAGTTGCGAAGAAACAACGGAACATTCTTACTAAACCAATCAGAGTTGGTGTTTCGAAGATAATCACTGAAGAAAAGAATAGAGTAGTCTTTGTTGTGCTGCAGCATGGCCCGAAGAATATAAATCTCATTCCAGGCGCGACCCTCTTGAATCCAGCTTGCAGGATATTCAAAGGGCCAAAAGATATCGTGAAAGTGAATTATCACCCCAGAATTAAGACGAGGTAGGATATTAAAGAAAATACTATTTACGTCGCTTCCAAGTTTTGACACGTGAGTTGAATCAATAAATAGAATGTCATTTTCTTTTAGCTCCGAAAACAAAGATAGTTCGACTTCTTGAGCGCCCGTTGCAATTATTTTACAAGACTTCGTATCTTCTTCTTTTAAAAGAGAGTGTAAAAGTTTCGGATGAGGCTCAATAAATGTAAAATCAATTTTTCTATTAAGAAAATGTTCATTTATATCAAGCATTGCTGCAGAAGAATACCCGGATCCTATTTCTATAACGCGGTTAGGAGTGAAATGACGCAATATGGCTTGGAGCGTCATTCCATCTCCATATGAGTAGGCTGGATTGTTATAGAAGTATCGCCACTGAGCATCTTTGTCATGAGGGAATGGGCATGATTTATAGAAGCAAAGCAGTTCCTCAAGAAGCCTAATCTGTCCCTCCCGATTAATTTCAATGTCCAGCAAAGTTTCTATTCTTTGCTTAACTGCATCAACATAGCTTTGCCTTGTAGCAGCAGACGGTACTGCAGAATAAAAATGCCCTGGAGGAACAAACTCTCCATCCTGATAAACTTTATTTGAGTTGCTAATCGTATTTTTTATATTTTGGATTTTTCATTGACAAGAGTTTTTTCATCTGTCTCATTCTTACTCATTAACATCACCTACTCAAGATGAGTTTTTGAAATATGAAGATCCGGCATTCAATGGGGCGTACCGCAGAAACACCACCCCTCCCGCATGAAACTTCTCTCGGAATTGAATCTCTAAGAAATTAACTGCCAATAACGCTGGGATGCTTTACCGCAAGAAATTTGTACAAAGCCGTAACCTGCTCCGTGATGTACACTGATTCTTGTGGGATAACCCCGAGTTCACTATCCATGATGTGGACGGCTGCTCTTTGCCGGTTGTTTAATCCTGTTGTGGGACAAACCAGCCTCTCTCTCCAATTCACATTTTTACCGTCCGAATAGACAAAATCAGCCAGAAATTTGACCTCCTCACCTGCTGGATACGAAAAGCCAGTAACTTCAAAAGCACCATGATTGTTCTCCTGCAATCTTGCTTCGTACGCTAGACGATGTCGATACACTGAATCCATTAGCAGCCGATGCTTTTGGTATTCAGTAAAAGAGTGTAATCTTTTTATTATCAAATCTATTATTTAACCTGAAACTCTCCAACCATGATTTTGCGATCTGTATCACCTTCGATAATCGCGACCTCGTAAGAGCCAGCTTTTTGGATGAGTTCATCCCTTACAAAGAAACTGACTGAATTCTCCCCTATACTTAGGTCTTGACCACCTATCACGACTTGACCAAATAAAATATGCGTTTTTGGGTGTCTTGAAACAGCTTTTACTACGACCCACATGGCGGATTTTCCATTGGGCTGAATGTTAAATCTTTTTCCTTTAGGAGTTTCACGCGGACCCCAATTCTCGACTTCACGCGGACCTGCGTTGACGGGTTTACGTATACTCACGTTCTCGGATGTACGCGGAGCAACGTTTACGGATTTCACTTCTTTAGTTTCTGGCTCCTTACTAGAGCAACTTGCCACAACAAGGGAAATCATTCCCAAAAGAACTGGTAACACTATGTTTAATTGCAACTTATCCATAACGTTCAATACCTTAAAATGGCCTGCTTAACAAGTATTTTAAATAAGCAATTGGTATTCAACAGGGGTTTTCATCCGTACTCTCGTTCTGACTCGAGCCCTAATGTTTTGAATATGGATCCGCCAGTAAAATCCGTTAACAAGTCGATATTTTGCTTTAAAGGAGTCCATATTCGTTCTTGGATATTACTTTTTTGTCATTAGCTAAAGCGGCTAAAAGTCCGAATTCGATTACAAATGCCCATTTTTTGCCTTTCAAATGATGCTCTTTGAAGCCCAGAGGCTCAGCTGGAATGCTTACTGCCTTTGGTGAGCACGAAATCATATGATCTCCCTTTATTAGATCTAAGTAGCGGGTATCTTCAGTTTTAACAAGCTTCGGCTGGCCCTTACAAATAAATAGAGCACGTTTTTGTCTGAGGCACTGACGCTGTTATCGGAGATCCGCAAATAACAAAGGTGTCAAGTGCTCAATGAATTTCATTTATAGACTACAATTAACTTTCTTTGCAAATGATTAAATCATCCCCAACAAAATAGCGAGAGTTTTCAATTCGTTTTAATAACTCTAAAGCTCCCTATTTTTATCTCCATGAAAGAGTTGCCTTGAATAATCTTAATTTCATAAGAGCCAGATTTTTCAATGAGTTCATCTCTAACATAAAAACTAACAAAATCGACACTAAAACTTATATCTTGATTAGCTATCACTTTTTCACCAAAAGAAATATATGTGTTAGGATTTGCTAATAAGCCACGTGCCTTTATCCAAATGCAGGATATTGCATCGTGCTGAATATTAAATCTTGTCTTTTCAGGAGTTTCACGAGGACCCCAGTCATCAATATTTACTACAATTTCATTTTCTTTTGTAGTGAAAGTGCATATGATTTGTTCATTAATCGCTATCAGTTCTTCTCTCGCAGAAGGATCTGGAGTTCCGACATGAGATTGCAAGATTTCTGATAATAAACTTAATGAAGTATCCCTCAGCGCTAAAGATGTTTTTTTGAAAGAATTGACCGCGGAGGAATTTAACTTTACTGCGAATGGTTCAATGCAGGCGTTATTAAATTCCTCCCCAAGCCAGGTTAAGACAACTTTAATTGCTTTCGCTGGAGACTTTATGAGGTCCTCATATCTAATTCGGCAAACAATATCTCCACCTAGTGCCTTTTCTAGAAGATAGGCACTTGAAACATATCTTATCCAAGCGATATATGATGATTCACGAAGGAAGTTAGTGGCCTTTCCCCCTACATTTGCGAAGTTCATTAGAGATGCGCACACATCATCCGGGTGGCGAAGTAAATGTATGAATCGTGCATTCGGAAAAAGCCTCAACAATGTGTGGGCATAGAAGGTGTTTTCTGGAGTTCCGTCGATCCATCTTTTTTTAGGGTCATTAGGTGATCGAATTATTTTCAGTGCTGAATTCTCATCGTTTAAAGAAAATAAATATTCTCTGCTTCTATCACTTAAGTTATCTTTTTGGTGTCTTTTTGTCAGATTTGTAGCTTGATTGGCTCGAAAAAGAATTTGATCTGGAAGTGAGTCACTGACTATATCATCCACTTTTTGTCCAAATATTTGATAAAAATGGTCCTCACTCCATCCTAATGATCTGAGGTGATTAATCTCCGTGTTTAAATTGATAATTTTCCAAATCTCACGGAGGCTAATACCTAAAAGGGCAATCCAGTTTGTTTCTTCGAGCGGTTGAATATTTGGATGTTGACCAAGAGCCCATGTAAGAATGCTGGTTCCAGAACGTGGCGCTCCGATAATAAAAATTGGCCTACTGACGATATTGTTCATGACTTGATGTTTTATCTACTGCAAAAACCTACCCAACTCCAAATTGTGTGCAGAATTTACTCTGAGTCAAAGCGATTTTTTGTAAACAGAAATTGAAATCCTTGTTTTGATTCCCCTACAACTACGAAATCAAAAGCTAACATGGTATTTTCGTTTCATAGCATTTTTCATAAATCTTCGATCCGATAATTTGTTTAGCTTTATGCTGGATTCTGTCCCTTTAGAAATTTTATCAACCTTACTTGTCGTCCTTCACTTAGGTTAGATCCTGCGGCTTTTTATTCTTTACATTTCAGTTTGTTCCTTGCGACTTCGCCTTACAGACCGAATTCACAAGTGTGAAAGCAGTGATAGCAAATACTTTTTCGCCGTTTTTATTATATTTATAGAAACTATTTTAAAAACGTTTTAAGTTTGACTTTAATTTCTTGCGAGGAAAAGTTTTTCTCAAAAAAACGTCTGGCAGAATCTCGTTGCTGCAGCCATCTGTTCTCATTTTTTAGCAATTGAACGACCTTATTACTAAATTCATATTCACTATGCGCTATTGCGAGGGCTTTATCGGCATAACAAAGGCCTTGCGAGCCAATTTTCGTAGTTACCATAGGCAAACCTTTAAGCATGCTTTCAACTACCTTACCTTTTACGCCGGATCCGAATCGCAAAGGAGCTACGGAGACACGGTGACTGTCATAATATGCCGACAGCTGGTGATCCGAAATGCGTCCTGTTACTTTTATAAACTTGTTCTCTAAACTCCTGATTTCCTTAGGCGGGTTTGAGCCTGCAATAGTTAGACATACATCCCTAGATATCTTCCGGATCAATGGCAAAATCTCATTGCAAAACCATAAAATACCATCTGTGTTGGGAGAGTGATCGAATCCTCCTACAAATAAGATTCCGCTACGCTTATCAAATAACGATGCTGTCTTGGCGGCTATTATTTCATCGGCAGATTTACAGTAAAGCGGGAGAATATCCACCGTGAGACCGGGAAATTTTCCTAAAATATATTGTTTTTCTTCGTTAGAAGGATATAGAATTGTATCGCATTTTTCCCAACACTCGACTTCCACCTGCTCCTCGACTCTGAGTCGTTCTAAGAGCGATTGATTAGCGGTATTTAATTTCAACTCCCCTTTAGTCCGCAATGAGTGTATATCATGGCCATAAAAAACTAGAGAAGCTTTGGAGTTTTTCTTAAGACTCTGGATATACTTTAAAGCTACAAATGGTCGACTCAGGAATGCCACATCAAGATACGGCCCATTTTTCCCGATCCACTCTTCAAATTCTATCAAACCAGCATTGCAGCTAATAACTTCTATGCCTAATTCTTCTAACGGATGTGCATATTCCTTTTCGTAATTCAAGTTATCAGGCCAAAATGTAATTTGGAAACCCATCTCAACAAATACCTGAAGATATGTTGCCATTTGTTTTGATCCGGCATCAAAATCGGGTCTTGGCAGATGATGATCAACGAACAGCATATGGCGCTTTTTAGCGCTTCTGTCCCTGGCAAAAAATACCTGTTTTGCATTAGGAAAGTGCTCTTTTTTCAATACGTCAGACCATCTATTTTGAAATTTTTCGAGGTTCGTAACTTGGTATGCCTTGATTCCATGTGCGGTATCTGTGCCGCAAGAAACACCTTCGAGATGGACGCCAACCGAGCGGGGTTGATAAATTGTTTTCAGTCCCCTAGCGCGTAGGCGGAAGGCGAGATCGGATTCTTCGCAATAGGCCGGAGCATAGATTTCATCGAAGCCATCAACGGCATCCCAGACTTCCTTACGTAAGCAGATTGAGGCTCCAGAACAGTAGTCGACCTCCTTTTTATAATTAAACTCATGCGATGTGGGGTTCTGGCCGCGACCGTAGTTCCACGCCGAGCCATCATTCCAAAAAATCCCGCCGGCTTCTTGCAGTGTACCATCAAGATTTAGAAGCTTGGAGCCTACCATTCCGCATTCTGGATCAACAACGAATGTAGAAACGAGCGAATCCAGCCAGCCAGGAAGCACCACCATGTCGTTATTCAAAAAGGCGATAAACTCACCCTTAGCCGTTTTTGCCGCATGGTTGCAGTTGCGTAAAAATCCTAGATTTCTCGAGGTGCGCACCATCTTTATCCATGGAGCAAACTCTTTAAAGATCTCTCTTGTGCCATCATTGGAACAATCGTCCGCGATTATGACTTCAAGTGTCGTCGATGGATCACTCTCATAAAGGGAGGTCACACAAGCCAAGGTGTAGGCCAACTGATTGTACACTGGAATGATGATACTGACTTTAGGCTCATCAGTTGGGGACTCCCGCTTGCGCAGGGCTAAGGAAAGCCGATCCCTTAATTGGCTGATCTTGCGTTCTCTTGCCCCGGAGAGGTCTTCAGGATCCTCCTCAGCCAAAAGCAAATCCAAAAGGCCACTGAACCGCTCGCGAATTTCACGATCAAAACTTTGTTCTACATATCGATCCAGCCAGTTTATCAAGCGCTCTTCGTCCCACCCTTTCATTAAAAAATGCAGAGAGGCAGGAATTCCGCTCGAGGCGACTTCCGGTGCAAGCGCCAGATAACATTCCTGGCTGAACCGACGATTTGGCAAACGCCCCTCCCGGGCCCCATACTCTATAAAGTGCATGAAAGGCGACATAGAGGTGCCCTTCACATCGGGATACTTAACTTGGTACCAGATTGGGTCGAAGGGAAAGTTTTTTTCCAACAACCTGAAGCTTAATTTCAGTTGGGCTTTTACCCGCGGGTAAGACCAGAGAAGCCAAAGCTGTTTGCGAATATTTTTTCCTAGCTCACCCAACAAAAGGTCTTCGAGAACCCTTTTTTTGTGTGGGTTAGGCCTTTTTTGCTTGTCCTTTTTGGATTTCCACCTGCCCTCCAGAATTCCATAGCTGACGTAGTGATCAAGCGGGTCAATGCCCACTTTCGGTACATCTGGGTACTCTTTCAAATACCAATCTCGATCGAAACCGATCCGGCCGATCCATCTCTTTCTCCTCTTCCGGATGCTTCGCTCTAGTCGCTTCCAGAAACCGGGGCGTGGGGGTAACAGGGAAGGACTACTTTGGAGCCAAGACGGCTTTTTTATTTTTCTAATTCTAGAAAGTGCGGCAAACCGAGAAAAGATTCTGAAAATCGAATGGCTACTTACAGCCACAATGGAATCTTGTATTTCTGAAGCGTATTGGGCCATCTCAACTATGCGCCCTTCCACGCTGCCCTTTACAAGGTCAATCTGCGCCGACATCTCCAGCCGGTTCTGCTCTACCTGCTTTACCAGTTTTTCGATCGAGGAATGGATTCCCGCCGCTATCTCCTTTTCCCTCGCCATTCGCTCGGCCGCCTCGCAAACACTAGCCTCTGACTCCTGCTTGGCTCTGACCTTAAGTTTTAGCCTTTCCTTCCGATCCTTCTCCATCTCTTGGCGGATCTGATTGAGAGTTTTCTGCACACTCACACTTTGCTTCTCACTACTCGTCCGCTCCTCTTCTACTTTCTTGACTACCAGCTTAGATTCCTTTCGACCCTGCTCCATCTCTTGGCGGATCTGATTGAGAGTTTTCTGCACACTCACACTTTGCTTCTCACTATTCGCCCGCTCTTCCTCTACTTTCTTGACTACCAGCTTAGATTCCTTTCGACCCTGCTCCATCTCTTGGCGGATCTGATTGAGAGTTTTCTGCACACTCACACTTTGCTTTTCACTACTCGCCCGCTCCTCTTCCACTTTCTTGACTACTAGCTTAGATTCCTTTCGATCCTGCTCCATCTCTTGGCGGATCTGATTGAGGGTTTTCTGCACACTCACACTTTGCTTCTCACTACTCGTCCGCTCCTCTTCTACTTTCTTGACTACCAGCTTAGATTCTTCTCGGCCTGACGTTATCTGCTGCCAGATCTGCTCTATTTTTTGATCGATTTTTGTGGCTTGAGCGATTTCCTTTTCTTTCTCGCCTAGAATCGACTTCATCTGTGCGACCTGTGAATCCCATTCTCCCAAAGCCTTCAGATTATTTTTTAACTCCTGTTTTACCTCTGCAAAGGAATCCCTAAGCTGTCCTGCTACTGTTGCAGTTACCGCCTTTTGTGCAGGCCACTCTTTTTTGATTTCGGCTAAACAATCGCCGATATAATTCAGCCTGATTTGCTGATCCTCTGCCAGCTTGGCGCGTTTACCGGCCTCTTCTGCCTGAAAAAGAGCCATGGAGCTGGTCTCTTTGGAGAGGGCCAGTTCCTTATCAAGGGTCTTCCCCCATATTGTTCTTTCCTCAACTAATTTCTTCTCTTCTTGGAAAAGTTTTCGGGTTTTTTCGACCTCCTTGTCAAGGGCCTGCGCCCATGCCGTACGCTCATCCAGCAGTTTTCGTATTTTCTCCAGTTCTTTCTCTTGTTTAGCAAATTGATGAAATAAGATCCGGTTGTTTTCCGATAGGGCGTTGCTGATTTTCTCTACTCTTTCGAACACAACTTGAGCCGCGTCGTGGGCCTGCTTCCTTGCCTCGTTGTTTTTTTTCACACATAAGATTGATAAAGCATTGCTTATTTCCTGATAACAATTTTCTTGCTGCGGAATACTCTTTGCTGTGCGATGATGCCATAAGGCAGTGTCTAAGTACTCTTTTTCATATTCTTTCACTGCCTCACTGGCGGGATTCCAAGGGGTTTCTAGGAAATCAGCAATACGGGCTAGTTCTCGCCGGGGTTCTTCCAGCAGCTGATGGAATCCCACGGCTATCCAAGACTTCCCCTGAATATGTAATAAAGCATCTGCCGCATAGGCGGCCCACAGGTCCACTCCATACGAAAGACCAAACCCGTTGCGCTTTTGCAAGGAAGCCCCGACCTGCGTCGGATCCCGATGGCTAAATATATAGCCCACGTGCAGTCGCCTTTCGGTAAAGAGGGGCTCCCAGAAAGACAGCATCCGGCAGAGGCGCGGGTCCTTCAGCCCGACGGGATTGCCGCCGGCTACTTTCATGTTGAGCCAATTTGCGGCGGCCATCCTCTCTTCACTCAGTTCGGGTCCAGAGAGAAACTTAGGCTCGAGAAACTGAATGGATGACCAGTGGCTGTAAGCTTTCTCAAAGATGCGATCGTTGATTTCGACAAGCTGCTTGTCCTCAAAAAAACCTTTTGGATTGTCTTTCTGTGGAGCCATTAAATTATTCCCAAGATCGATCCCAAAAAGCTCTAAACCTTTTGTAATGGCACTCGTCCCACTCCGATGCATTCCTAAAACAACAACAACATCAAACCGCATTCCATTAGAATACTGTGTTTTATCTCTTTTGGGATATTTCTTTTTGCCCGCTATCGTGCCTTTATTTCCTTCCTTACTTCTTGCCTGCTCTTTCACGGATCCAAGTTATTAGCGTTTTATAACTATCATTCCAGAAAAAGAATTTCGC
>Ga0164294_10002126_pt1 | contig 18079 bp, 16 predicted proteins | sample GEODES005metaG_FD_111479 | JGI IMG/M metagenome (GOLD analysis project Ga0164294, IMG submission 111479) | Oligotrophic lake water microbial communities from Sparkling Lake, Wisconsin, USA - GEODES005 metaG | ecosystem: Environmental > Aquatic > Freshwater > Lake | place: USA: Sparkling Lake...
CAACTTGGTCCTGCTGAAGGGTCGGCTCAGCTCCCAGGTCGGCAGCCTCCTCGCTGTGCGCCGCCCACGATTGTCCTTGCGGAAGGGTTTCCCAGCGCTCGTGCCCGCAGGCAGTGACAGCTACACGAGCTTTACTTTGCCCTGTGTCGTGCGGGATGCCTCTGGTGCGCTGGATACCGGTCTCGGGGCCAGCGGCGCTGGCTATCTGCTCCGTGGCACACTGCCTGGCGGCCGGACCTGTCTGTTCAATATCTACTAGCCCGGGCTTGATGACATGTGCTGCCGGTGTCGCGTCCGGCCCTGATCTGTCATCTGAATCGATTTTGTGACACGACTGTGACGTGCTCGTGGTAGCGACGGGTCTTGTTGTCGTGGACAAAAAGATTGACACCAACGGTTAACCCTATGTCCCAACGCACCTTGCCTGCACCACGGAAAACACTCGTCAAAGCCACTCACGACCTGATGTTCCGTCGTGTGCATGAGTCCCAGCTTATTTACAACTGCGCCTGGGAAGATCCCCGCGTGGACCGCGAGCTGCTGGGCCTGAATGCGCAAAGCAAGGTGGTCATGATCACCAGCGCTGGCTGCAACACGCTGGATTACCTGCTGGATGGCCCGGCGGAGATTCACACGGTGGACATGAACTTCCGGCAGAACGCGGTGCTGGAACTGAAGATGGCGCTGATCAAGCAGGGCGATCACGAGAAGCTTTTCAGCATGTTCGGGGAGGGCGCGACGCCGGAATTCCGCGCGACCTACGCACTGGTGCGTGATCAGTTGAGCGAGCCCGCGCAGCGTTTCTGGGATGAGAAGATCACTTATTTCGACCCGCGCAGCCTGAAGCGCTCCTTCTATTATCACGGCACTTCGGGCACCGTGGCCTGGTTGATGTTGAAAGCTTTGTTCCGCGCCCGCCACAATCTGGCGGACCTGTCGTTGTGCCTGCTGGAGGCGGAAAGCCTGGAGGAGCAGGCGGATCTCTACCGCCAGTTGGAACCTGAAATCTGGGGCAAGATCGCGCAGTGGCTGGTGCGCCAGCCGGCGCTGATGACGATGCTGGGCGTGCCCCGTCCGCAGATTCAAATCATCAAGAACCAGTATCCTGGTGGGCTGGGCTGCTTTGTGCGCGACAAGCTTCGGCGCGTGCTCACGGAGGTGCCGATCGCCGACAATTACTTCTGGCGCGTTTACATGACGGGCCGTTACCGCCGTGAGTGCTGTCCGAACTACCTGAAGGAAGAAAACATGGCCACGCTGGCCTCGCGCCTGGGCGCGGTGCGCCCGCACACGACGACGGTGGCGAACTTCCTTCGCGAGCATCCTGCCGCGTATTCGCACTACATCCTGCTGGATCATCAGGACTGGCTGGCGGCGCATGATCCTGCCGCGCTGCGCGAGGAGTGGGAGCTGATTTTGGAAAACAGCGCGCCAGGCACGAAGGTGCTGATGCGTTCGGCGGGTTTGACCGTGGGCTTCATCCCGGAAGACATCCGCGAGCGCCTGCGCTTCCAGCCGGGCCTGACGCATGACTTGCACAACCGCGACCGGGTCGGCACGTATGGCAGCACACATTTCGCCGAGGTGCTATGAACACACCCGCGAGTTCGCTCACGCGTTACTACCAGTTCCACGCCAGCATCTATGACGCCACGCGCTGGGCCTTCCTGTTTGGCCGCGAGGGCGTCATCAAGGAGGCCGGGAAACGTGCTTCCCCGTGCAACATCCTGGAAATCGGCTGCGGCACCGGGCACAATCTGAACCTGCTTTGCCAGGCCTTCCCCCAGGCGAAGGTCACGGGTGTTGATCTGTCGGCGGCGATGCTGGCCAAGGCGGGAGAGAAACTGCAAGGCTACGGCGACCGCGTGCAGCTGCGCGAGGCAGCTTATGACGCGCCCATCAGCGGCGGCGGCGCAGGCGGCTACGATCTGATTCTGGCGTCTTACGCCCTGAGCATGTTCAACCCCGGCTGGGAGCGCGCGCTGGAGGCCGCCTACCAGGATCTGGCACCGAACGGTCGTCTGGTGGTGGTAGATTTCCATCGCGCCAAGCTGCCGGGATTCGGCCAATGGATGAGCCTGAACCATGTGCGCATGGAGGCGCATTTGCTGCCCGGGCTGGAAAGGCTGTTCACGCCGGAGATGTGCCGGATCAAAGCGGCCTATGGTGGTGTCTGGGAATTCTTGCAATTCATCGGGCATAGAAAAAATTAGGGTGCCTGTGACGAAAAGTTTGCACGGGTGAAGTGTTAGTTTTTGGGCAACAAGAGAAGTTATTCACATGAAGGTCATCATCGTCTCAGACACCTTCGCACCGGACATCAATGGCGTGGCTCGCACGCTAGGGATGCTGGCGCGGGGGCTGATGGCCAGGGGGCACGCGGTCGATGTGGTGACCACGCAGGAGAACGACGCCGTGGATGGCCCGCGCACCCATGTGGTGGCCTCGGCTCCGCTGCCCGGTTACAATTCGCTTCGAGTTGGCTTTACGTCGATCAGTTGGTTCGCCTCCCTGTTTCAGCGTCTGCGGCCAGATGTGCTGTATGTGGCCACGGAGACTCCGCTGGGCGTGGCCGGCATCTGGGCGGCGCACCGGGCCGGTGTGCCGGTGGTCTCCGGCTTCCACACCAACTTTCACACTTACCTGAGCAATTATCATCTGACGGGGCTGCAGCCCGTGGCCGAGGCGCTGCTGCGCGTGGTGCACAACCACACAGCGCGCACGCTGGCGCAGTCGCGAGATACGGCGGAGATGCTGACACGCATGGGCGTGCAGAATGCCGGCGTGCTGGATCATGGGGTGGACTCCCGCACCTTCAGTCCGTTGGCGCGAGACCCGGCGCTGCGCCGCTCCTGGGGCGCGGATGAAAACACGCCGGTGGCCATTCACGTGGGACGCTTGGCGGCGGAGAAGAACTTGCAGCTGCTACAACGGGCGTTTGCCGTCTACCTGGAAGTCCACCCGCACGGGCGCTGCGTCATCGTGGGCGACGGCCCTAGCTCGGCGGAGATCAGAGACGCCTGCCCGAAGGCGGTGTTTGCAGGCATGAGGAAGGGTGAGGAGCTTGCGCGGCATTACGCGAGCGGCGATGTCGGCATCTTTCCCAGCACGAGCGAGACTTTTGGCAACGTGGTGCTGGAGTCCCTGGCCAGCGGGTTGGTGACGGTGACATACGACTATGCTGCCGGGCGCATGCACATCGAGAACGGCGTGGAAGGCTTCCTGGCGCCGCTGCATGACGAGACGGCATTTCTTGACCAGGTGCGCGCTGCGGCGCGGCAATGGAACGACTCCTGCTTGCGTCAGAAGGGAAGGCTCAAGGCCGAGGGGCTGAGCTGGGACGCGGTGGTGGCGCATTTTGAAAACGAACTGCATCAGGCGATGCAAAGCACTCTGGCTCTCAGCTCCTCCTTATCATGAAAACGAAGCTCCGCGTAAAGACTCTGTTCATGTCTGACATCCATCTTGGCATGGCAGACTCCAAGGCTGTCCAGGCCGCCCACTTCCTGCGCCACTGCCAGTGCGAGAAGCTGGTGCTCAACGGCGACATCATCGACGTCTGGGCGCTGAAGAGTGGGGGCAAGTGGATGCCTGACCACACGCACTTCGTCCGCACCGTGCTGAAAAAAATGGAGAAGGAAGGCACCGAGGTCATCTACCTGCGCGGCAACCATGACGACATCTTGGAGCGCTTCCTGCCCTTCAAGCTCGCGGGCCTTTCGCTGGTGGACGAGCACATTCACGAGTCTCCGCACGGCAGCTACCTGGTGGTGCATGGCGATGGCTTCGACCACGTGACCACGAACCACGTGTGGCTGGCCAAGGCCGGCGCGGTGGGCTATGAAATCCTCCTCCGGGTGAACCGTTTCTACAACGACTACCGCCGCTGGCGCGGGAAGGAAGGTTTCTCGCTCAGCCGCTGGGTGAAGACCAAGGTCAAGCAGGCCGTCGGCTTCGTCGGCCGCTACGAGGAGCAGCTGCAGAACCTGGCGCGCTGGAAGGAATGCTCCGGCATCATCTGCGGCCACATTCACACACCGGCGGACAAGATGATCGGCGACGTGCATTACCTCAACTCGGGCGACTGGGTGGAAAGCATGACAGCCATCGTGGAGCATCTGGACCGCTCGTTCGAGGTCATCAACTACCACGACTTCTGCCGGATCACCGGCCGTGAGCCGAAGGGAACGGTGCCCAGTGTGGATGTCAGCGGCATCGCGGTGCGTCCGCTGGCGCTTCCTGCCCCGTCCGCGCCTCCTGCGGTGGTGCCGGAAACCCTGCCCCTGCCAGCCTTGGTGGCTGAGGCAAAGGCATGAGCTGACGCGACGCGTCTTCGGCTTTCTCGAACGGCGGTGTTGAGGAAAGAAATGTTTTTTCCTTATGCACAGGCACCGCTCCTGCTATGGCTGGGCGCTTCCCTATGCGTTCCCCCGTTCTGAGCTACCTCGACACCCTCCACGCACGTTATTCAGGCATCAAGGAAGGCAAGGTGGCCGACTACATCCCGGAGCTGGCCAAAGCCAGTCCTGATGCCTTTGGCATCTGCCTCGCCACGCGCGACGGCCATCTTTACGAAGTCGGCGACACCCGTCAGAAGTTCACCATTCAATCCATCTCGAAAGCGCTGACTTACGGCCTGGCGCTGGAGGACCGGGGCGAGGAGCACGTGCTGTCCCGCATCGGGGTCGAGCCCTCGGGGGAAGCTTTCAACGCGATCAGCCTGCAAGAAGGCACCGGGGCACCTTACAACCCGATGATCAACGCCGGTGCCATCGCCACCTGCGGTCAGGTGCTTGTGAAGGACGGCCAGACCCGCATCCAGCGCATCATCGCTTACCTTTCCAAGTTCGCCGGCCAGAAGCTGGAGGTGGACGAAGCGGTCTACCGCTCGGAAAGCGAGACCGGTCATCGCAACCGCGCCATCGGCTGGCTGCTGCGCAACTTCGACATCGTGGACGAGGATCCGCATGACATTCTCGAGACCTATTTCCAGCAGTGCGCTATCAGCGTGACCTGTGCCGACTTGGCGGTGATGGCGGCCACGCTGGCCAACCGGGGCATCAATCCGCTGACCGGGGAGCGGGCCATCGCCCAGGAGTATGTGGACAATGTGCTCGGCGTTATGGCCACCTGCGGCATGTATGACTGGTCGGGCGAATGGATTTATCGCGTGGGCCTGCCGGCCAAGAGCGGTGTCGGCGGCGGCATCATGGCCGTGCTGCCGGGGCAGCTGGGCATCGGGGTATTCTCGCCGCCGCTGGACAAGCAGGGGAACAGCGCGCGCGGCATCCGCGTGTGCTCGGAGATGGCGCGTGGCCTGGCCCTGCACTTGTTCAATCCCAGCGCCGCGCCCCAGCCTGCGGTCCGGCACAGCTACAATGGCAACCAGGTGGTTTCCCGCCGCCGCCTGCCTGCGGCCGCCGCTCACATTGTGCGCCGGTTTGGCGACCGCATCCGCGTGATGGAACTGCAGGGGCCGCTGATTTTTTCCACCTTCGAGCCGGTCATGCGCGCCCTGCTGCGCCAGGCGGCCTACAGCCGGCATGTCATTGTCAGCTTCCGTAATGTGGTCAGCGCGGACGAGGTGAGCCTGCGGTTCTTCGCCGCCATGCACGTGCAGCTCTCGTTCGCGGGTGTCAGCCTGGTGTGCTGCCACTTGGGCGGGCTCACCCGCCAGATGCTGACGGCCGGGGTGCCGCCGGAGGCCATGATGGAAACCATCGACGCCGCCCTGGAGCATTGCGAGGACCAGCTGCTGAAGGAGAGCGGCGAGGTCTCGTGGCATGAGTCGGGCCGCATCACTCTAAAACGCTGCGCCGTCTTCGGCTCCGTCACTGAAGAAGATTTGGCCTTCCTGGAAGCGCAACTGCCCACGCGGACCTATGCGCAGTGGGAGACCATCATCCACGCCGGCAGCATGGCGGACGAGCTGTTCGTTCTGACCTCGGGCACGGTGGAGGTGCGCTTCACACCGACGGGCAGCAAGCTGCCCCAGCGGCTGGACGTGATGACCGCCGGCATGACCTTCGGCGAGATGGCCTTCCTGGACGGCTCAGTGCGCTCGGCGGATGTCGTGGCGGTGGACGAGGTGCAGTGCCGTGTCTTGTCGCGCGAGCTTTACCAGCAGCTGGACCGCGACCGGCCCGCGTTGAAGATCGCTATCGTGGATCAACTGCTGCGCCTGCTGTCATCCCGCCTGCGGCAGGCTAATGTCGAGATCAGCGCCCTGAGAAACTAAGGCCGCTCAGCTCACCACCAGCACGATCGCGCTCATCATCAGGAGCGCGCCGGCCAGCCGCCAGCGCATGACCTTGGGACCGAGGTTTTGTTCTTGGTTTGCAAACCAGTGCCCGATCAGCCACACCATCGCCACGCTCAAAAGGCCGCGCGAGGAGTAGATGATGTTGGCCGAGGTCGCCTTGCCATAGATCGCGAGCGTGCTGACAAAGATGATGCTCTGCGTGCCTAACAACATCGAGCCTGGCACCAGCCAGCGCCAGGCCTTGCCCGGCACGGCACGCAGCGGGGCGGAAAAGAAGGGAATCAAGCCGAGAGACAGCACCGCATTGATCCAAAAGATGCAGGGCAGCAGATGGCCCGCGCCCCAGGCAGGTCCCCACTTCTGCACCAGCACGTCAAACACGGCGAAGCAGATGGAGCCGACTCCACCTGCGATCAGCGTGATGCCCAGATTGCGCGGTGGCTGCCCGGCTTCCTTCCGATTCAGCAGCGTGATGCCCAGCACGCTGAGCAGGGCGGCGATCCAGAGCTTCGGCCCCACACTGTCGCCTGTGAGGAAGGGCGTGAGAAAGGCCACCAAGATGACCTTCAAACCAAACACTGGCACGGCCACGGAGACGTCGCCTTTCTCCAGCGCAAGGAACTGCGAGATCTGCCCGGCGAACAAGCACAGCGCGATCAGACCGGGCTGCCACAGATCCTCCACCTTCACTTGAGGGCCGCCGAGAAGCCAGAGCACGGAGAAGAGCCCAGCCACGATGAGATTGGCCACGAAGGTGGTTCGCCACAAGCCCACACCCAGCTCGCTGGAGCGCTTCAGCACCATCGCCCCCAGGGCATACAGAAGCGCGGCGAGAAGCGGGTAACCGGTGAGCGGAGAAAACAACATCCAAGCCAGTAACATGCACCGTGGGCGAGGCAAGCAGCAGCCTGTCAGCGCCCTTCCTTGGCTTGCCGTTTCTTCCAGCGGTCCATCTCCTTGCTGAGCAAGTCGCCGGGCTTGGTGGTCATGAAATCGTAGGCCACTTTGTTTCGGGCCGCCATCTCACGAAACGTGGGGTAGTTGATCCCATCCTGCGAGCCGGGGAAGATCGCCTTGCCCGTCTTCAAATCATAGAACCGCGCCCAGTAGGCTTCCTTTGACGATGCGTCCTCCACATAGTCGGTCTTGCCCTCGGTATTCTTCGTCTTTCGCAAGCCGGTGAGCTTGTGGTTTTCAAACCACGCCACCGCCGTGCCGATCATGGCCTTGGTGGCATCGGTGATCGGAGCCTTGCGCATCAGGAACCGGACAACCTCGGCGGACTCGCCACCACTGAGTGACGGTGGCTCCTTGGTGCGCGCGTGCTCGGGTGCCAGGGAGAGGGGATCATGCTGCGCGCACCAGACCGTGGGCTTGCCATCGATCTTCACCTGCATGGCGGCCAGGCAGTCCATGCCCCGCTCAAAGGCAGCTTTGGCGCGCTGGCTGAGCGCTTCATCGGCGAAGGTGAAGGGCGGCTTCTTTTGCACGATGGTGAGCAGCACTTCGAGGATGTGAACCATGGCGTTGTCATTCAGCGTGATGGCTTCGTGGTAGCCGGACTCGAGCGGGTAGTTCTGCGGCCAGCCACCATTGGGATACTGAGCCTCGAAAACGTAGTCCATTCCACGCTGAAAAGCTGCGCGCACGTCCTCCCGTTTCGTTGCGCTGTAAACACCGGCCAGCAGCTTGAGCTGCTCGGTCGTGCTGCGGTTGTCAAACGTGCCGCAGTAGTGCCAGGCATCGCCCGTGCTGTTCGTCCAATGGGTGCCAGATGCGCGTGGCCCGGCCTTGTAGTTCACCGCCTTCGACCAGCCGCCCGTCGGTGTCTGGTAGCTGATCGCCGCGTCAGCCAGGGCCTTCGCCTCATCACTGGCAAACCAGGATGCCGGCGTGTCGCTGTCCAGCTCAAACTCCGCGCGGCTGCCCGGCGCGGGCTTGGCCTTGGGCAGGCCGAGCTTGCGACACTCGGCTGCAAGGATGTCATACTCCTTGGCGGCGCGGTCGTTGGACCGCTTCACGTAGGCCGTCCATTCCTGGCTTCGGGATGCTGGCAGTGCCGCGAGGCGTTCAGGCGTCAGCAGTTTGAAGGTGTCCACATCGCGATGCGTTTCTTTCCTGGCCAGCACCTCAGCCTGCTTCAAGGCACGAATCTGAAGTTCCGACCAGCGTGATGTCTCCAGCGGCAGGTCGAAGGCAAAGCTGCCATCGTCTGCCAGTTTTTGATTCAGCGGCCGCCACTCCGCCTTGTCAGCGATGTCGCTGGTCTCTGCCAGGCGATACTCCAATGCCGTTGTGCCTGCGGGAGCCTTGCCATTCACATGAAGCGCAAGGAAGTCTGCGGAAATTTTCAAGGTGATCGCCGGCTTTGCCTCTTGAGCGTTCAGACTCAAGAGAGAGGAAAGAAAAAGCAATGAGGCGGAATAAGTGGCAGGGCGCATGGCAAGTGAAGACATGAGTGCTGAGATGTGGTTGGGAACAAGAAATGGCTTGTGAAGCCGTCGCGGCTGTCAACCGAGGCCTAACCGTTTATCCTTGGAGTTCATCCTGCATGGCAAGTTTTTTGTGTTTGGAGAAGCTGTCTGTTTTAGCACCGTGGCGATAACACTTCGGCTACAGTCTGAGCAGCTTCACGTTCCAAAATTCGATGCCTGCTCCTGCATGTCGCCCCCTGGAAGCCGCTCTCATGCAGCCAGAACGCATGAAAGTGCTTGCTGATGAACTCATCGCGACCCGCGAGCAGCACACTGAGCGTGTGTGCATCGTTCGAGTGCTCGCCGATGACACTGCGCTTCGAATCAACGTCCGGCACCTCCGCAGCGAACTTCTCCAGCATTGTGCGATACGCTAAGCAGAGGCGTCTTCATGGGACTGGATCAGGCTCGTAGCCGAAGAATGGGTAATCGTTCTCCGGGACAAAGGGGACTTCGACTTTCGCCGATTCGTCAGGCACAGCCTGCACGATGACTGGCACAACCACAGCAGTAGCAATGGAGCCTTTGATCGCGCTGAACAACGCCTCGCGGCGGGTGAGGGTAGTGGGTTCGGTTTTCATCAAATATGCTCCAATCAGGCATCGCTAAAAGGACCGCCATTCTGATTCGCGAGCGCTTCGCGCACTTTCACGCCGTCAAAGGTGCTGACTTCGCTTTTCTCCTTCATCGCGAGCGCAGCCGCGGTTCCGGCGGCCTCGCCAAGCGCCATGGCGGTGGCGGTGACGCGGCTGGAGGCGCTGGCCTCGCTGCTGGCGCTGTGGCAACGACCGGCAACAAGGAGATTGCTCACTTTTTGCGGCACGAGCGTGCGATAACTGATGTCGTAAGGTTTCGGTTGGAAGCCTGAGCCGGTGAAGGGTTTATCGACGGAGACCTCTGGCGGATGGATGTCGAGGAACCAGCAGCCGGTGGCGACGGCGTCGTCATGGCGCGTGGTCTTTTGCAGGTCTTCGAGCGTGAGCACGTTCAACCCCACGATGCGGCGCGTGTCGCGCACGCCGATGAACGGCCCGCTCATGATGTAGTAGCTGTTTTCAAAGCCGGGCACCTTGGCCTTCCATTCGTTGAAGATGGTCCACGCGTCTTTGCGGCCCTGAATCTCCGCGCGGGTGAAATCAGCGGCGTTGGTCGCATCGGCAGGCACGCGCGTAGCATGCACATAGCACTCGTCCATCGCGAAGGCGAAGATCAGCCCGGGGCCGTAGAAGTTCACCAAGCGGCCTTCCTTGTGCGCCTCAATCAACACCTTCTTCGCCGTTTCCTTCGTCTCCTTCACCGGCACCACGTTGCCGATGCGGAAATGCATCGTCAGCGGCATGAGCGGCTTCGACGAGATCGTCGGACAACCCGCCCAGTGCGCGATGTCGCCATCGCCGGTGCAGTCGATCACCTGTTTCGCCTCCACGCGGGTGAGACCGTCCTTGTTCGCGATGATCACTGCAGCCACGCGACCTTCCTTCACCTCCACATCGCACGCGACGCTGTGATAGAGCACGCTGAGCTTGTCCTTATGCTGGAGGATCAATTCATCGGTGAGCACCTTGAAGTGCTCCACATTCGGAATCCACATGCTGCCCCAATACTTCGTGACCAGCTCCGGCGGCAGGTCGTCGATCGACTTCGCCCCCGGCTTCGCGATGCCCAGCCGCTGCAGCAACTCCAGCGCGATGCCTTTCACGACAAAGCGCCCGCTCGGCTTGTCGATGAGGCCATCGAAATACGGAAGCCCGACCGTGGTGATGATGCCACCGGAGAAGCCCGCTCGCTCGATGAGCAGTGTTTGCGCTCCATTTCGAGCCGAGGAAAGCGCCGCCGCGATGCCCGCGCAGCCGCCGCCACAGATGAGGACGTCAGTTTGGATGGTTTTCATGTCGTGTGAACTATAAAAGGTGATGAGAGATTCTGAGGCGACAAAATCTTTGCGATTTGCGACACAACTCGTGCATTACCGTTAGCTTGGCTCCGAAAGTGTGGCTTTCGAAGTGCGATTGATTGTGTTGGCATTGGCTTCGAAGTTGTCCCACTGCTCTTTGTCAGCGGCACCGATGCTCTGGGAAGGTCTCAGCTGATGCCTGATCTTTGATGATGTCGGGCAGCCCGGATGATTTCTCGATGAGCGGTTCCGCTCTGGTGAGAGCCGCAACGATGATAACAAGTGCGAGGATTTGCGATCGTTTCATGATGAAGGTGTGCGCAGGCTTGCCGTGACACATGATCAATATTCCTGCCGCTGAAGTTCCAGGCTGAGGTCGTAGCCGCCATCTTCGGTCACCAGATCAGCGCGCAGGCTGAGTGACAGCATGGATTCGTTCGAGTTGCCGATGGAGATGATGGCGCGTTGCCCCGATTGGCTCTCCAAGGTCGGCGTCGAGAGCATGTCCACGCCGCGAGTGTTTTGGAGCTTGGTTTGTAGATCACTCAGGCGCTGTGGATCAATGGCGCTGTAGTTCTCGAAGTCGAAGATGTCGGGGAACAAATCATGAGCATCTGCATCCGACACAGCGGCATCCGGCATGTGCAGCAGCTTGGCCGTCATCTTCACATGGCCTTCGGGCGTTGTCTCCGGCGTTACGATGGCCATGCCGTTCATGCCGGGGGTGATTTTCCAATAGCCCAGCACGGCCGATTCACCCGGCCTGAGCCGCACTCTGCCCTTCGAGGTGGTCTTGAGTGGCTTTCGAGAGGCTGGAGGCTTTTCGGCTTTAGAAGGAGTTGGAGCAGAAATGCTTGTTTTGGGCCATGCCGTGACTTTGGGAGCAACAGGCTCTTTCGGCTGAAACACCATCCACATTCGCCATAAGGCGATGAGGCAGAGAACAAGACAAAGGAGAATGATGCAACGTCGCATGAATTAGCAGACGGATAAGCCGAAGAGGAAGAACAGTGCCGACAAAGTGTAAGTGAAATGCGTCAAGCTGACTGGAGGAAAGTGGCTGCGGCTTCAGCCGCATCAAGCAGTGAATGATTTGGCTAAAGCCGAACCCGCTTTGCCAACTCACATCAAGATGCCTTTCACCACCTTGCTGGGCTCCACACCGGTGAGGCGGAAGTCGAGGCCTTGGTGGCGGTAGGTGAAGCGTTCGTGCTGTATGCCGCAGAGATGCAGCAGCGTGGCCTGAAGGTCATGCACATGCACGGGGTTCTCGGTGGCGTGATAAGCAAAATCGTCGCTGCTGCCATAGATGCAGCCTTTCTTCACGCCGCCACCGGCGAGCCACATGGTGAAGGCACGCGGATGATGATCGCGGCCATGGGCCTTGGGATTGTTGATGTCGCCCTGCACAAACGGCGTGCGGCCAAACTCGCCGCCCCAAATGACGAGCGTGTCATCGAGCAGACCTCGGCTTTTGAGATCCTTCACCAGCGCGGCGCTGGGTTGATCGGTGTCCTTGCACTGGATGGGGAGCTGCGTGGGCAGATTGCCATGCTGGTCCCAGCCGGCGTGCATGAGTTGCACATAACGCACGCCACGCTCGGCGAGCCGGCGGGCCATCAGGCAGTTGTAGGCGTAGCTGCCTTTGCGCTTCACATCGGGGCCATAGAGATCGAGCACGCTCTGCGGTTCGTCGCTCAGATCGGCCAGCTCAGGCACGCTGGTCTGCATCTTGAAACCCATTTCATACTGGGCGATCCGCGTGTTAATCTCAGGATCGCCGATGCGTTCCTGGGCGTGATGATTCATCTCGGAGAGACCGTCGAGCATCATGCGGCGCAGGCCGCGATCCATGCCGTTGGGATTGCTCAGATACAAAACAGGATCGCCCGCGCCACGAAATGGCACGCCTTGATACTTCCCCGGCAGGAAGCCCGCGCCCCAGTAGTAATCGTAAAAGAACTGGCCGCAGGACGCCTCCTGGTCGCGCGAGGTCATGACGACAAAGGACGGTAGATTGTCCGAGGACGAGCCAAGCCCATAGCTTAGCCAAGCACCGAGGCTCGGACGGCCCGGCAGGTTGTGCCCCGTGAGCAGATGGGTGACGGCGGGCGCGTGGTTGATCTGCTCGCCATGCATGGAGCGGATGAAGGTGCAGTCATCGACGATGCTCGCCGTGTGCGGCAGCAGATCGCTGACCCACATGCCGCACTGGCCGCGCTCCTTGCCGCCCCAGGCCGCAGGCAGGCAGGGCTTGCTCTTCTGATTGGCCGTCATCGTCGTGAGGCGTAGACCACCGAGCACGCTCTCGGGGATGTCCTGGTTGCGACGCTTCCGCAACTCCGGCTTGTCATCAAAGAGGTCCACATGCGACGGGCCGCCCGTCTGCATCATGTAGATCACGCGCTTCGCCTTCGGCGCAAAGTGCGGCAGCGATGGCAGCCCCGTCTCCGCTGCCATGAGCGACTGCAACGCTGGTGCGCCGAGCGTGAGCGCCGTGGTGCCGAGGAAGCGGCGACGGGTGATATTGAGGGCGTGTTGGTGGAGCGGGTTCATCACGGACAGAAACTACGACATCAAACTCAAACCCGCGCTTACGAGGGTTCGTAAGCGGTCATCTCCACACCTCGTCCTGCGCGGGATCACCGGGGACATCGAGGACCTGCACTTTGTTGATGCTGGTGAAGCGGGCGTGGTCGGTGAACTGGCGGACGATTTGCTTTTGCTCGTCGAGTTCAAAGAACTGGGCGGTGGTGGCGAGGTAGCCGTGGCCGAGCCAGTTGATGACGAGGGTGTGACCGTCAGGCAGGCGCTGGAAGCCGCTGATGAGGCGCAGCGGGTTGTTCGGCACGTCCTGGGTGCCCAGCTTCCACACGGTTTTGCCTTCACGGTCGAGTTCGAGCATGGCCTCGCCTTCACCACAGGCGATGAGGAGGTGGCCGTTGGGCAGTTCGCGGACTTCGTGAGGATCGCCGGGTGTTTTGATCGTGCGGAGAAGATTGCCCTCGGCGCTGAGTTCGAGGATGGCGCGGTCGCCTTTGGCGCTGATGAGGTAACGACCGTCCTTGGTGCGACGACAACCGCGCATTTGATCATGCGTGTTCGCCGTTTTCACCGGCACAGCGATCTCGCGAACGATCTGGCCATCGCGACCGACTTCGATGAGTCGCTTCGTGCCGCATTCGACGACCATGACGTTGCCATCGGGCAAGAGCTGGCAGCCGTGGACCTCGGTCTTTTCCGGGGCGCGGTAGTTCCAGACGATCTTGTGGTCGAGCGTGACCTCGCGTGCGCCGCGCAGGTGGCTGAAGAGGATGTTGCCATTCGCGAGCATCCACACGTCCTGCGGTTTCTCGGCGGGATGCTCCCACTCCACGCGGCCATCGGCAGCGATGATGGCGACCTTGTTGCCGCCGTAGTCGCTGACGAGCAAACGACGGCCAAAAGGTGCGACATGCGACGCGACGACCGGCACGGGATCACTGAGTAGGTTGAGATTGTTTCGCTGAAGAGGCGGCTCGGGGCTCTCCCAGCCGCGCGGAGCACCGAGATGCACGACGTGCTGCCCTTTGATGTCGTCGATGCGCAGGTTGTCCATGACGAAGCCATTGCGAGAGCAGCGCCAGCAATGGATGGCGCTGCCGCCGCTTTTGATGACGTTGCCGATGACCTCGTAGCCATCGAGATTGAAGTTCGGCTCGATGCTGGTGACGCCGGTCTCCATGTAGTTGTAGTTGCACTTCACGTTGCGCAGATGTCCGCGGAACGATGGATGGCCGAGCAAATAGGCGGCGCCGTTCGGATTGATCGTGCGGGTGCGCTGGATGGTGATGTCCTCGGCGTCAAAGGACTCGCCAGGTCCGGTTTTGCCACCAGCGAGGAACTTGCCCGTGTGCTCGCCGTAGCACATCACGGAGCGGTTTGTGTCCACCATGGTGACGCCTTCCACCAGCACGCCGCGCACGCGACCATGAATCAGCACGCAGGCGTTGATGTCCTTCACGAGGAAGCCGGGTTGCACGTTGTGCGTGGCATTCATGTCGATGGTGCCTTTGCCGGTGATGCGCACGTTTTCGATGGTGTCCGGCTGCCGTCCATGGCCGACACGGATGCCGTAGGCGGCGGGGCCATCGTAGGTGCTGAACCAGGTGCTGCCTTTGTTGTGCCCGGTCTTGCTACCAAAGCGAATCTGCACGCCATGGGCGAGCGTTTGCCAGTCGCCCGTGATCGCCACACGCTGATGCGGCGTCTCGGCGAACTTGCTGGCGGAAGGCGGCAGCTTCGCGGTGCCTTGCGGATTGTCGGCGCTTTCAAACACGCCCCAGGCAAAGGTGTCCGCGCTGCCATCGCTGCCTTCGGAGTCGATCCTGATGGTGAAGATGCACGGCTTGATGAGGTCAAAGCGTCCGCCCATTTCCAAATCGTCGAGCTTCTTGCCCGCGTCCTGATCGGTGGTGATCTCGGGCTCGGCATCGAGCTTCGTCGTCTCGTCCGCGAGCCTCAGCGTGGCTCCTTCGGCAAGCTCGATGTGGATCGATTTGTCCACGTAGAGGATGGACCGATGCTTCGTGAGGCCGTGCTGATGCACACCGGGCAGAAAGACCAGTTTGTCGCCCGCAGCCGCGCGATCCATGACCGCTTGCGGGTTGTCTCCGGGTTTGATCGAATGCTCCGCAGCATGAAGCAGCGGAGCGAAGGCGAGGAGGATGAGGAAACGCATGTTTGGCAGGGTTGGGTTAAAGTTGGGCCATCGGCTGCACCATCGGCCAGAGCTTGATCTCTTCGGTCACGAGGTGGGCGGGAAGTTGGGCGATCTGAACGAGCATCTGGCCCATGTCGGCAGGCGAGATGCATTGGGTGAGCACGGCGGGATCACGCGGCGGCAAGTTTGCGGCATCGGTGAACTCGGTCTGACCCCAGGACGGCAAGACGGAGGTCACGCGCACGCCGTGAGGCCGCAGCTCGGTGAGCAGGCAGCGCGTGAACATCAGCAGACCCGCCTTCGCGGCGGAATACACGCTCCAGCCTGGCCAGGCGTGCGTGGAGCAGGCGCTGCCGATGTTCACGATGAGGCCGCTGCCTTGCTTTTGCATGATGGCGGCGGCCCGACGGCAGCCGAGCATGGCACCCGTGAGATTGCTGGCGAGGCTTTGCTCGATGGCCGCATCCGTCTGCTCACTCGCCGGGCCGATTTTGACGCCCTCGCCCGCGTTGTTGATCAAGACATCGAGACGCCCGGTTTGCGCCAGCACCTCGGCCATCAGCCGGTCCCAGGCCTCGCCATCCGCCACATCGGCGACGAAGGGCGTGGCTCCGATGCGTCGGGCCGTTTCGGTAAGCCTGAAGGCATCGCGTCCAGTGATCCAGACCCGCGCACCCGCCTTCACAAACGCCTCTGCGGTGCCCGCGCCGTAGCCGCGCGAGCCGCCGGTGACGATGATCGTGGATTCAATGAGGTTTGTCATTTGGGCGGAGTGTTGAAATGGAGAACCGGATTCAAGACCACCCACTACGCGTTTGCAATCAGGAATCTTGTTTGATATGGAAAACAAATGCCCAAGGCTGACCGAACACCTGCCAATCCGTTGAACCGCTACAGGGTTCCCATTCTAGACCGCACGCTGGATCTTCTGGAGTGGCTGTCGAGACATCCTGAAGGACTCACTCTGACGGCGCTCACCGAGGCGCTGACGATGCCGAAGAACTCGGTTTTCCGTATTCTTACCACGCTCACCCTGCGCGGCTATGCTGAGCGTGATGAGACGACCAAGTCCTACCGTCTCAGCCGCAAGCTGCTCTCCGTTAGCCATGGTGCCATCTGCGGTCAGCGCCTGCTGCAGGCCGCCAGCGCTGTGCTCACGGCGCTCCGGGACGCCACTGGAGAGACCGCGTTGCTCGGCACGCTCTCCGGTTCGCAAGGTGTCGTGCTGGATCAGGTTGCTTCCTCACATCCCGTGAAAGTGGTGGTGGAAGTCGGTCACGCCTTCCCACTGCACACTGCCGCGCCCGCCAAGGCCATGCTTGCCTTTTTGTCAGACGAAGTTCGCAAATCGCTCATCGCCAGTATTCACTTCACCCGGCACACCAGGACCACGATCACCTCCGCCAGGGCCTTCGCTGCCGAACTCACCGATGTGCGTGAAAAAGGCTATGCTCTCGACCGCCATGAGGAGAGCGAGGCCTATGCCTGTGCCGCCGCGCCGGTGTTTGACCACCGGGGCGAGGTCATTGCCGCAATCTGGATCAGCGGCCCCAGCGATCGCTTGCCACTAGCGAAGCTGCCCGCAGCGGGGAAGGTGGTTCTGCAACTTGCCCGTGAGCTGTCACAAAGGATGTAGAGCGGGTATAGCCGCACCTCATGAAACTGAGCGAGCCGTTGCGATGCCACTTTGCTTCATCGGTTCAGTGTCTCATCAAGATTCAGGACTGTGAGGCAAACGGTAGTCCAGGCTGCCAGCTCGGCTGTCGGTAGCTTGTTGTTCGTTTTTGAATCACCCGTGGCGATGAGCTTCGCGGCGTCTTCTTTGTGCTGGCTGTAGTGCACGAGGGCGCTGCCGAGGATGTGCTGAAGACTTCTGAGATCACGGTCGTCGGCATGGCGGGAAGTGGCGGCAAGGAAGGCCTGCTTCATACGCGTGGTATCATCTGGCAGTGATGTGATCAGCTTCACGGCCCAGGCACGGGCAGCCTCCACATAGGTCGCGTCATTGAGCGTGGTGAGCGCATGGAGCGGCGTGCTAGTGCGCTGCGGTTTCACCGAGCAGACCTGCCGGGCGGGCACATCGAAAAAGTTCGCCGGGGCCACGCTGCGCCGCCAGAAGGTGTAGAGGCTGCGGCGATACAAGTCCTCGCCCGTGCCCTGGAAGTAGCGGTTCTTGCCAAAGCTCATGTCCTCCCAGATACCCGGCGGCTGATAAGGCATGACAGCGGGGCCACTTCGTTTTTCGATGAGCAGGCCGGACAAGGCGAGTGCTTGATCGCGCAGGAATCGCGAGTCGAGGCGATGCCGCGGACCGCGTGCAAGGAGGATGTTCTCCGGGTCTTTCGCAAGCAGCGCGGGTGTGACGTTGGCGCTTTGGCGATAGGCGCGCGAGGTGACAATGAGCTTGATGAGGTGTTGCACATTCCAGCCGCTCTCACGGAACTCGACGGCGAGCCAATCCAGCAGCTCGGGATGCGATGGCAGGGCACCTTGCAGGCCAAAATCATCCGGCGTTTTCACCAAGCCTCGACCGAAGAACATCTGCCAGAGACGATTCACAGTGACACGGCTCATCAGCGGCTGCTCGGGCGAGACAAGCCATTTTGCGAGGGCGAGACGGTCGGCCTTGGCCCCGTGAGGCAGCTTGGGCAAAAAGGACGGCACGCCGGGCTGAACTTTGTCGCCTGGTGTCTCGTAGTTGCCACGATTCAGAATGCGGGTCTCGCGCGGCTTGTCGTCGCGCATGA
>Ga0164294_10002127_pt1 | contig 18072 bp, 14 predicted proteins | sample GEODES005metaG_FD_111479 | JGI IMG/M metagenome (GOLD analysis project Ga0164294, IMG submission 111479) | Oligotrophic lake water microbial communities from Sparkling Lake, Wisconsin, USA - GEODES005 metaG | ecosystem: Environmental > Aquatic > Freshwater > Lake | place: USA: Sparkling Lake...
CGGGCCTCGTCGGGCGTGGGGAGGCGGCCGATGAGATCGAGGCTCGCGCGCCGCAGCAGCGTGCTCTCCGCCGCCTGCTCACTGGGGAGGATGTTCATCGTGGCGAGCTTCTGCCACACCGGCTCGTCGAGCGGCGTGGGGCGGGGGAGGGCGGCGACCGCCGCCGTATCGATGCTCCCCGGCGGGACGACGCCTGTGCTCCAGGTGGCGATGCTGCCGACGTAGCGGGCCATGATCGTCCCCTCGCCGGCAAAGGCCCCGGCACGGACCTGGCCGTCGGCGGCATCGAGGACGGCCGGTTCGCCGGCATGCCAGGCGCTCGTGGCGGTGACGTCGCGCGTCGAGCCGTCGGAGTAGTGGGCGGTGACGGTCAGGTCGAGCGATTCACCCGGGGCGAGGGGCCGGGGCGCGGGCGACAGCGCGATCCGCTCGAGCTTCGGGTCGTCGGGCCCTGCCTTCGGCGTTCCCTGTTCGATCCAACGGACAAGCGTGCGGACATCCTCGCCGGCAGGATCGAGCTTCTTCCCGCCCCCATGGGGAACTGTGCCTGTCCCTTTTTGAATCAAAAGGCTTTCCAGCGGCGAGGCGGGGGCGAGGCGACGGCCGCGGGCAGCGGAGACAATCGAGGCGTGATCAAAAGCCGGATCGAAGGCAAACAGCGACAGGGCAAAACCGTTTTGCCCCCCCGACTTTCCATGGCAGCCGCCGCTATTGCAGCCGCGGACGGTGAGGATCGGCTCGATGTCAGTCTCGAAGAGGAGCCGGTCGGCCGCGGGCTGGGGGCCGGGATCGGCGGCGCAGACCGCCGAGACGCCGGTGCCGAGCAGCACCTGCCAGAGGATGCTCGTGGCGACGGCCCGCAGCAGCAGGGTCGACCTCTGGGCACGGCAATGGTTGGCGGGCGTGGGCATCGGCGTTCCAATTCCCCCAAGGAACCGAGTCTTTAAGTCTACCCTCTCATCGGCTACTGACCGCGGCCCCGCTGATCGCCGGTCTTCGCCGCAAGAAATAGCCGTATTCACCGCAATTGCCATGTCAAAACCCTTCCACCACGGTCCGATCGAGCTTGTCGACTGCGAGGTCCATGGCCCTGGATCGGGGGCAGAACTGTTTGTCGTCGAGGGGGAATCGGCGGCTCTGGCCGTGGCCCGTGTCCGCGATCCCCGCTTCCAGGCCGTGCTTCCGATGCAGGGGAAGCCGCTCAATGCCGTCAAAGCGACCTCGCGCCGCGTCGCCGCGCAGCCGCTGTTTCGGGAATTGACGGCGGCGCTCGGCACCGGGATGGGGGCCGATTTCCGGGGCGATAGCCTCCGCTTCGAGCGGCTTTTGATCCTCACTGATCCCGACGCCGACGGGATTCACTGCGGTGTCCTCCTCCTCGCCTTCCTCCATCGGTTTCTCACCCCCTTGCTCGACGCAGCCGGGCCTGGCCCCGGGCGGGTGGGCTGGGTGCGGGCACCCTGGGGGGAGGTGATGCCGGCTGCCGGGGGGAAGGCGATCGTCGCCCATTCCGAGGAGAGCTTGGTCGCTCTGGCGGAGCAGCTTCGCCGGGAGCAGCCGGTGACCGTGCGTCGATTCCGCGGCCTGGCGGCCATCGACAGCGAACTTCTCGCCCGCCACTGCGTTCAACCTGAGGGCCGCCGGGTCGACAGGATGGATGCCGGGCAGGTTGAGGGGATGCTCGCGATGCTGGCGGCGGCAGGGGTGGAGAGGGCGGATGGGATGGCTGAATAGCTTTTTTCGATGGCGGCCGGAGGCTCTCCTTTCGTTGACTCAAGGCGAGGCCGTCTCTATCTTCGAACTTGGGAAAGCCTCGGCGGGGCTCGCCCCTCATTGTCGCCCATGGCGGGGAATTGTGCCCGAGGGTCGTGCTGGAAAACAGGAAGCCAATCATGCAGCGCCGTGCCCCCCACACGACAGCCCGGACCGCGGGCTTCACGCTCGTCGAGCTCCTCGTCGTGATCGCGATCATCGGGACGCTCATCGGCCTGCTGCTGCCAGCTGTTCAAGCCGCCCGCGAGAGTGCTCGGGCAACGAGCTGCCGCAACAACTTCAAGCAGATTGGCCTCTCGCTCCACCACTACCACGACCACACCCGCCGCTTCCCGTCCGGCTGGACTGGCGTCGACCGGCCGGTTGGCGATGCCACCGACGAACTCCCCGGCTGGGGCTGGGCGAGTGAACTGCTCCCCCAGATCGAGCAGTCGAGCGTGTTCGACCGGATCGATCGCCGCCGGCCGGTGTTTGATCCGGCCAACTCGGCCCTCCACGCCGACGTCCGCAAAGCGTTTATTCCTCCGTATATCTGCGCCTCCGACGCCCGCGGCCCGACCGAGGGAGACGGCTTCTTCGCGATCGGCGCCGATGACGGCGACCACGATCACGAGGAGGAGGAGCACCACGGGGAGAAGGTCGACGGCTCCCCCCTCGCGCCGCTTTGTGACCTGGGGAAGTCGAACTATGTCGGTGTCTTCGGCACGCTCGAAGTCGACGACGCCCCGGCCGCCGGCGACGGAATGTTCTTCCGCAACAGCCGCCTCGGCATGAAGGACATGCTCGACGGCTCGAGCAAGACGCTCGTTGTCGGCGAACGCAATTCGAAGCTCGGTGGCAGCACCTGGACCGGCGTTCTGCTCGGTGCGAAGGCCTCCCTCCCTCGGGTCGTCGGCGTGGCCGATCATGCCCCCAACGACCCCCACCACCACTTCGACGACTTCACGAGCAACCATCCCACCGGGGTCAATTTCCTCCTCGGCGATGCCTCCGTCCGTCGCTTCGACGATTCGATCGACGTCGAGGTTTTCAAGGCCCTCTGCACCCGGGCCGGCAGCGAATCGGCCGCGATTCCCGACTGATGCCGGTTTTCTGCGGGAGCCCGGCGGCCGGTTGAGCCATCGCCGCTTTTTTTCGCTCCCCCGTTACAACCTCCCCGCCGCTGCGGTTTGACTCTCGTGGACTTGTTCTGTCCCCGAGGAGTTAGCCGTGATCGCCCCGGCCAAGACCCGTCGTCCGTCGAAGAGTCGAGTCGCCCCTGCTCCGGCCACGGTTGAACGTCGTCCCGACGCTGCCGCGACCGAGGAGCGGCGGGCCGCTCTCCGGGCCCGGCGACAGGCTTTTTTCGCCCGCAAGATCGACTTCATCCCCTGCCGGCAGTTTCTCGCCCCCGAGGCCGAGGCCCTTGCCTCGACCCCCCCGCCGAGCGCCCCAGCCCGACCTGCTCCAGAGCCCTCCGGCAGGATCGATTCTTATCTCGCTGGGCTCTATGAGACGCGCCTCCTCTCCAGGGATGAGGAGCAATTTCACTTCCGACGGATGAACTGGCTCCGCTTCCGCGCCGCCACCGAGCGTGGTCGGCTCGACGAGAAGCGGGCCACCGCCCGGCAGATCGATACGGTCGAGGCACTGCTCTCGGCTTCGGATGTCGAGCGAACAATCCTGATCACGTCGAACCTCCGTCTCGTCGTCTCGATCGCGAAGAAGTTTGTCACCGTGGATGACCTGTTCGACGAACTCGTAGCCGAGGGGAACGTGGCCCTGATGCGGGCGGTCGACAAGTTCAATTTCGCCCTTGGTAATCGCTTCAGCACCTACGCTACCTACGCCATCCAGCGGCACTTCTTCCGCATCTCCCATCGGGGGCGGCAGCAGCGGCGCCGGTTCACGCCGGCCGATGAATCGCTCCGCTCAGTGCCTGCGGCTGAGCCTGCCCAAGGCTGCAATTCGGTGCAGATCGATCAGCTCAAGGAACTGTTCAAGAAGTTTCTCGGCGAACTCGAGCCGCGCGAGCAGCAGATCGTCGTCGCCCGCTTCGGCTTCGATGGCCGGGCTCCACGCACCTTCCGCGAGCTCGGTGCCGAGATGGGCGTCTGCAAGGAACGGATTCGCCAGATTCAAACCCGCGCGATGGAAAAAATCCGCGGCATGGCGACCGAGGCCAAGCTCGAGCAAACCGTGGGCGATTGGCTCTGAGTGTCTCTTGCATCGGAGGCCCGTGGGATGACAAGACGTGCGCTCGTGATCGGTGCAGCCGGAGGAATCGGCTCGGCGCTCGTCCGCCGCTTGGTCGCCTCGGGTGGAAAGGTCTTCCTTGCCGGCCGGGACGCGACGCGACTGGAATCGCTCGCCACTGAACTCGGCATGCCGTGGGGCACCGTCGAAGCGACAGATCCTGACGCGATTGACGCACTCGCCGACCTGGCAGCTTCCGAGCTTGGTGGACTCGACGGCTTGGTCAACTGCGCCGGCTCGATCCTCCTCAAGCCCGCTCATCTGACGTCGACCGCCGATTGGCAGGCGACGATCGCCACAAATCTCACCTCCGCCTTCGGATGTGTCCGCGCGGCAGGGCGGCTGATGAAGGGGGATGGGGGCTCGGTTGTCCTCGTGTCGAGCGCCGCGGCCCGCGTCGGCCTGGCCAATCACGAAGCGATTGCCGCGGCCAAGGCCGGGATCATGGGCCTCGTCCTCTCGGCGGCGGCCACCTACGCCAAGCAGAAGGTGCGCTTCAACGCCGTCGCCCCGGGGCTCGTTCGCACGCCTCTTTCCAAGGGCCTCCTGTCGAGCGAGCTTGCTGAAAAAGCCTCGGTAGGGATGCATCCGCTCGGCAGGCTCGGCGAACCGGACGAGGTTGCCGCGGCCATCCAATGGTTTCTCGACCCCGCCCAGGGCTGGATCACCGGGCAGGTGCTGGGGATCGACGGCGGCCTTGCCGACCTCCGCGGTCGGGCCTGATCGACCCGATGGAAGCCGGCTGAAATTGGCCCGGTCGTGCCGATTGTGCCGGCTCAACGAGCCCAAAAAGGCCCGATCTTCCTGCCGCTGAGACGGTGAGGGGTGCTTTCCTGAGGGTGGGGAGGTATCCTTCGCCCCATGCACACAGCAACCAATGGCCACGCCGGTGGGGACGGCGTCGGTTCTTCCAAAGCCCCGACGTTCCGCCTCTGGCTGATGATGGTGCTCGAGTTCGCCATCTGGGGCGCCTGGCTCCCGCTCATCTGGGGCTACATGGGGAAGGACGGCCTCAATTTTTCTTCCTCGCAGCAGGCGTGGGTGGGAAGCGCCTTCGCGGTCGCTTCGATCGTCGGCATCTTCTTCTCCAGCCAGTTCGCCGACCGGACGTTCGCGGCGGAGAAGTTCCTCTCCTTCAGCCACCTCATTGGCGGCTTGGCGATCCTCGGCATGTACTTCGTGAAGGACTTCCCCACGTTCTTCGGGCTGATGCTCGTCCACTCGCTCTTCTACGTGCCGACGATCTCCGTCACCAACTCGCTCGCGTTTTCGCACATGAAAAACGCCGAGAAGGAGTTTGGCTTCGTGCGGATGGGAGGCACGATCGGCTGGATCCTCGTCGCTTGGCCGCTGTACTTCATCCTCCAGGGGAAGACTGGCGCCGACGCCGTCGCCGCCAGTCGCAACATCTTCCTGATCTCCGGCGTGCTCTCGCTGCTGCTGGCCGGCTACTCGCTCTTCCTCCCCCACACCCCGCCGAAGCCGGCAGCGCCCGGTGACGGGGGCTTCGCGTGGTTGAAGGCGGCCAAGTTCCTCGCCCGCCCCTATCTCCTCGTGCTGTTCATCGTCACGTTCATCGACGCGGTGATCCACAACGGCTACTTCGTGATGGCCGGCGACTTCCTCGGCAGCAAGGCCGTGGGGATCAAGCCGGAATGGATCATGCCGGTGATGAGCATCGGCCAGGTGGCGGAGATCGTCACGATGGCTTTCCTCGGCACCGTGCTCGCCAAGCTCGGCTGGAAGACGACGATGATCCTCGGCATCCTCGGCCACGCGGCCCGGTTCGCTGTCTTTGCCTTCTTTCCGCAAAACACGGCCGTGATCATCGCCGTTCAAGTGCTCCACGGCATCTGCTATGCCTTCTTCTTCGCCACGCTCTACATCTTCATCGACGCCGCCTTCCCCAAGGACGTCCGCTCGAGTGCCCAGAGTCTCTTCAATCTCCTCGTCCTCGGCCTCGGGGATCTGGCGGCGAAGTGGCTCTTCATCCCGCTCCAGGACAGCCTCAAGACCGATGCCGGCATCGACTACCAAAAGCTGTTCCTCGTGCCGGCGCTGATGGCGGTGGCCGCCGCTGGCCTCCTCCTCCTCGCCTTCTGGCCGCCGCGCCGTTTCGACGACGCTGACATCGCCAGGGATGACCACGGGACCGAATCGCCGAACATCACCTGAGGGAGTGGGCTGGCGGACGCGGGGGCTTAGTCAAACGTGGCTTCGGGGTCGCCCGTGCCCCGTCGCCGGGCGTTCGCGGAGGGCATCCCTGCCCTCCGCTCTCTCCGTGCCGCCTGCGCTTTCGCCCTCCTATCCTGCGCTTGCCGGCAAGACCGGCTCTCGGGGCACGGGCGACCCCTCGCTGGCAGTGCGTTGTGGGGTGCTGGCTCACCCTTCCCCTCGAATCCGTCTTGCGGCGGTGGCCTGAAAGCCCCTATCTTCCCGCCCCCTCCGCCCCGCCACCGGTGCGCCGGGCGGGGAAGACCGACGGAGGCCTGCCGATGCCAATCACGCTCGACGAACTGGCCCGGACGTTGTCCGCCGCTGCTGTTCATGCAGGTGCCTGCGTCATTTCGGGGGCCGCCACGCTCGATACCGCCGGGCCGGGCGACGTCACGCTCGTTGATTCGAGCGACAAACTCCCGCTCCTCGCCAAGAGTCGGGCTGGCGCCGCGATCGTGCCGCTGGGAACCGGCCCACTCGATCGCCCCTCGATCGAGGTTGCCGATGTCCATGCGGCATTTGCCGCCACGATCCTCCACTTCCGCCCAGCACGAGTGGCCGCCCGCAACGGCGTGAGCCCGCAAGCGGCGGTCGATCCAGCGGCTCGGATCGCCGCCGGGGCCGATGTGCACCCCTTCGCGACTGTCGGCCCCGAGGCTGAGATCGCCGCCGGCTGCGCGATCCACTCGGGCGCACGGATCGGCGCCGGCTGCCGAATCGGCGCCGGGAGTGAGATCTTCCCGAATGCTGTTCTCTACGACGGGACGCGCGTCGGGGAGCGCTGCATCGTCCACGCCGGGGCCGTCCTCGGTGCTCACGGCTTCGGTTACAAGTCGGGGCCTGCCGGCCACGTCCTCTCCGCGCAGCTCGGCTGGGTGGAGCTGGGTGACGACGTCGAGATCGGCGCCAACACGACGATCGACCGGGGCACCTACGGCCCGACTTCGATAGCCTCGGGCACGAAGATCGACAACCTCGTCATGATCGCCCACAACTGCCGGATCGGCCGGCACGCGATGATCTGCTCGCAGGTCGGCGTGGCGGGGAGCACCACGACCGGCGACTTCGTCGTCATGGCCGGGCAGGTGGGGGTGCGCGATCATGTCCACATCGGCGACCGGGCGATCCTCGGCGCACGGTCAGGGGTGTCGAGCGACATCCCTCCAGGCGTCACCGTCCTCGGCGAGCCGGCGATCGAGCTGCGCGATCGCAAGCTGCAACTGGCGACGATCAGCAAGCTCCCCGAGATGCGCAAGACCCTCAAGGACCTCGCCGCACGGGTCGCCACGCTCGAGGGAGGCCGTGACGCGGAGACGACGCGGGCCGCGTGACCGCACTTTCCTGCCTGCCGGGTCTTTCGTTCCGTCAAGCCACTCCCTCCCTGCCATGCATCACGCTCAGCCATTGCCAAGGTCGTCTCCCGGTGAAGACGCGCTCGATCTCCGCGGGGAGACCGTCGGCATCATCGCCGGATGGGGACGCTATCCGGTGATGGTGGCCGAGGCCGTCCGCCGCCATGGGGGCCGGACGGCGATCCTCGAGGTCCGCGGCCATGCCGATGCCGACCTCGAGTCACTCGCCGACATCCACGGCGCCGTCGGCCTTGCGCAGCTCGGCGGGGCGATCGCATTCTTCAAGCGGTATGGCGTGAAGCGCGTGGCGATGGCGGGAAAAGTGCATAAGGTGAAGCTCTTCGCCCGAGGGGCCTGGCGCCACCATCTCCCGGACTGGACGGCCCTGAAAGTCTTCTGGCCGCACTTCATCTCGCGGCGCCGCGACAACCGCGACGATTCGCTCCTCGGCCTGATCTCGGCGACGTTCGATGCGGCAGGCGTGCGAATCTGCCCCGCCACCGACTTCGCCCCCGAGCTCCTCGCCGTGCCGGGGACCCTCGCCGGGCGCTGCCTGTCGGAGGTGGAGAAGGCCGACGTGGCTTTCGGCTGGCGGCTCGCGAAGGAGCTCGGAGCCCACGACATCGGCCAGACGGTCGTGGTTCGCAATCGGGCGCCGATCGCCCTGGAGGCGATCGAGGGGACGGACGAATGCATCCGCCGCGCCGGCCGGCTCTGTCCCTCCGGTGGCCTCGTTGTGGTGAAGGTCGCCAAGCCCCAGCAGGATCTCCGCTTCGACATGCCGACGGTCGGCATCGGAACGCTCGAGTCCCTCGGGGCCGCCGGGGCCCGTGTCCTGGCGATCGAGGCGGAGAAGACGATCCTCGTTGACGCTGCTGCCCTGCTCGACTTCGCCGAGCGGCGGGGGATCACGATCGTCAGCGTCCCAGACGGGGCCTTCAGCGGCATCTCCGGAATGGCCCGGGCGGCCTGAGGGCCAGAGCCGCTTTTCCGCGCCGGGCCGTATACTGCCAGGCATGGCACGCCAGCTCTCCCTTCGTCGTGATTTCTCCCCGTCGCCACTCATCGGCCGGGCCCGGATCGGCTTCACCCAAATCGGCTGGGCGCTGATCGCCTTGCTCCTCGGAGCGGGGGCCCTGCCGCTGTCGGCCCGCCAGACGCCTGAGCCGGCGGTGGACGAGGCCCCGGCCACCACCGATCCGATCAAGCAGTATCAGGAGGATCAGGAGTATCAGGAGGATCCCTTCGACGCGGCCGATCCCGGGGAGCCGATGGTCGACGAGGGGGATGCAACCGGCGTCGACGAGCCGGTCGAAGGGGAGGATCGGCCTGAAGGGGCTGGGGCGAAGGGGCGCGTCAAGCCGCCGTTGTCGCGCGTGCGCCCGCTGCCGATCGACATGAAGCTCAACCGCAATCTCCGCATTCCCCCTGCGGCCCCGTTCCACATGGGGCGCGAGATCGCCCAGACGATGCACTACACCGGCGCCCCGTGGCTGGTGCGGGAGAGCCGGCAGCGCGAGGAGGATTGCCGGATGATGCTCGATGCCCTCGGCGTCAAGCCCGGCGCAACCGTCTGCGACATGGGCGCCGGCAACGGCTTCTACACGCTTGAACTGGCGCGGATGGTCGGCCCGGAGGGGCTCGTTTACGCGGTCGACATCCAGCCGGAGATGCTCCGCATGCTCTCGCGGCGGGCGGCGCAGGAAGGGCTCGGGAACATCCGCTTGGTGCTCGGCTCGCCGATCGATCCCCGCCTCCCGGTCGGGGAGATCGATCTCGTGCTCTGCGTCGACGTCTATCACGAGTTCTCCCACCCCGAGGCGATGCTCGCGCGGATCCGCGACAGCCTCTCGGAAGACGGGAAGCTCGTGCTTGTCGAGTTTCGCGGGGAAGACCCGGCCGTCCCCATCAAGCCCCTCCACAAGATGACCAAGGCCCAGGTTCGCGCGGAGCTCGAGCCGGCGGGATTCCGCGTGGCCAGCGAGTTCGACCGGCTCCCCTGGCAGCATCTCCTCTTCTTCTCCGCCGTGCCGGAGTAGCGCACGGCATCCCGCTCGAGCAGGCTGTGGATGAAGTGCCGGCCCGACCGCACAGCGGGGGCTTGAGTGCGGAGCACTCGAGAAAACCGGAAATCTCCGATGAGCCGCCGTTTCGCACGCGTTTGACGGCGGTCGCCGCGTTCCCTGGGGGGGAAACCTTGCGTATCGGCGCCTGAACGGCTCAAATTGGAAAAGTACTTCAAGGAACCCATGGCATCGGCAAGGCGCCGTGGGATGGGGTTGGGCTGCCGGTCTCATTCCGGCGGTGCATACGAATGGATTACATGCCCCGAGAAGCAAATACGCCCGTCACCGCTGGGCTCGACGCTGGTGCGTCGACGGCCGAGCCGATGATGGTGGCGCCTGGAAAGGTTCCTGCGCTGACGGTCAAGAAGGCCGGGGCCGGGAAGGCGGGCTCCGCTCGCGGCAATACCTCCGGGAATGACGGCCCGAACCAGCCCGAGTGGGTGCTCGGAAGCAATCTCGCCATGGCCCGCGTGGCCCGGTCGATCGAGCGGGCGGCCGAGGTCGGCTGCACGGTCCTGATCCTCGGTGAGACCGGCTGCGGTAAGGAGATCCTCGCCCGCCTCCTCCACCGCAGTGGGCCGCGGGCCTCCAAGCCTTTCGTGCCGGTCAACTGTGGAGCCCTGTCGTCGACCTTGGCCGAGAGCCAGCTGTTCGGCCACGAGAAGGGGGCCTTCACCGGCGCCGACGGCAAAGCGGTCGGTATCTTCCGCGCCGCCGAGGGGGGCGTGGTGTTCCTCGACGAGATCGGTGAGATGCCGGCGGAGCTGCAGACGAAGCTCCTCCGCGTCCTCCAGCAACGCGAAGTGCACCCCGTCGGGGCAAACCAGCCTGTTCCGATCGACGTGCAGGTCGTCGCCGCCACCAACCGCGATCTCCAGGCCGAGGTGATGAAGGGAACGTTCCGCGAGGATCTCTACTTCCGCCTCAACATGATCGAGTTGCGGATTCCTCCGCTGCGGGAACGCCCCGAGGATATCCCGGAGTTCATCGATTTCTTCGCCGACCAGTACGCCCGCAGCTACCGGATGGAGCGGTGGCAGCCGTCGCCGGAGACGATCACGGAGTTCTCTGCGTTCGATTGGCCGGGGAACGTCCGCCAGCTATCGCATGTCATCGAGCAGGCGTATGTCCTCCAAATGGAGCCGGAGCTCCCCGCCCGCTCGAGGCCGGTTGCGGCGGTGGTGGTGGAGGAGGAGACGGAGGAATTGTCGCTCACGGCCGACGGCAAGCTGCCGTTCGTCGATCTCAACATGCTGCGGAAGTGTGCGGTGAAGCAGGCTCTCGAGATGACCCGTGGCCACAAGTCTCGGGCCGCGAAACTCCTCGGCGTTCATCCCAACACGATGACGCGGATCATCGCCGAGATCGGCGACGAGACACCCGCGCCGTAATGCCCGGCCGCTCTTGGCCGGTGAGGCCACCTCAGCGACGGCCGGTCTGGAGTGGAGCCGTCAGGTGCCCCCAGGCAGGTCAGCTTCAGGCAGGTTCGCTTCAGACGTGCGGGAACTTCCCCGGGCCAGGCTTCGGTACTCCGCTCGAGTGACCGCTCGCCGCCTCCCCTCCGATGCCGAAGTGGAGGAGGGTCACCGCCCCGGCTGAAATCAGGGCCCAGGGAGCCCAGTCGGGAGCCGTGATCTCGCGGACCGGCCCGGCGCCGTTGATCGGCTTCACCGACGCCGAATCGATGACGAGCAATTCAGCGCCCACCAGACAGGCAAACACCCCTGTCGCGAGGAACACACTCTTCCACATGATGCCGTTCCGGGATCACTCCGGCGGCACTCCGGCGGGCCGCCTTCCGACGGCGGTGCCCACTGCCGGGGAGTGCGTAGCTCGCCCGACGGTACCCCGCCGGAAGTGTCTTCGGCCAAACGCCGCGGGGGAGTGCAGTGCCCCCGCCGCAGTGCAGGCCATGACGATCGTGGCGGAAGGGAGCCCTCCCCTGTTTTTTTCCTGGGGGATAGGTCGTCTCTCTGCCTGTCAGCCCTTGGCCGATTCACCGGGGCCGGAGGTGGTTGGGTTGGGGTCGATACGGCTGGCTTCGATACGGCTGGCTTCGATACGGCTGGCTTCGATACGGCTGGCTTCGATACGGCTAGGACGCCGCTCCGTGTCGGTGCCGGGCACGAGGAGGGGCGTGTCGACGGTGGCCTCGACGATCGCCCGCAGTTGGTTCCCGTCGATCACTTCTGTCTCGATGAGCTGCCGGGTGATCGCCTCGAGGGCCGGCCGCCGTGACTCGAGCACCCGCCGCACCTTCTCGATCGATTGATCGATGATCCGTTTCACCTCCTGATCGATCTCACGGGCCGTTTCCTCGCTGTGCGAGCGGGCTGCCGGGAGATCGCCACCGCCACCAGCGAGAAACGGCGAGCGGTTGCTCTCGCGGAAGTTCACCCGCCCCATCCGACTCATGCCGTATTCCATGACCATCGCCCGGGCGATCTCGCTGGCCCGCTCGAGGTCGTTTTGGGCGCCGGTCGAGACATCGGCGTAGACCATCTCTTCGGCGATCGTTCCGCCGAGGAGCACCTGGATCCGGCTCTCCAACTCGCTCTGGGTGAGGAGGTAGCGGTCATCCTCGGAACGCTGCATGGTGTAGCCGAGGGCGGCGAGGCCACGGGGGATGATCGAGACTTTGTGAACCGGATCGGTGTTGGGGAGCGAAAAGGCGACCAGGGCGTGGGCCGCCTCGTGGTAGGCGACACGGCGTTTTTCGTCTTCGTGGATGACGCGCTTCTTCTTCTCGAGCCCCGCCGTCACCCGCTCGACCCCCTCGTTGAACTCCTCCATCCCGACGGAGGTCTTGTTGTTGCGGGCCGCGAGGAGCGCTGCCTCGTTGACGAGATTCGCCAGATCGGCGCCGCAGAATCCGGAGGTGATCCGCGCCACCTGGTCGAGGTTGACCGAGGGATTGAGCTTCACTTCGGCGACGTGGACCTTGAGGATCGCCTCCCGACCACGGACATCGGGACGGTCGACGAGCACGTGGCGGTCGAAGCGGCCGGGTCGGAGGAGGGCGGGGTCGAGCGTCTCGGGACGGTTCGTGGCCGCCATCACGATCACGCCGCTGTTGCTTCCGAAGCCGTCCATCTCCACGAGCAAGGCGTTGAGCGTTTGCTCGCGCTCGTCGTGGCCGCCGACGACGCTCGAACCACGGGTCTTGCCGAGGGCGTCGAGCTCGTCGATGAAGATGATGCAGGGGGCCTTCGCCTCGGCCTGCTGGAACATGTCGCGGACGCGGGCAGCCCCGACGCCGACGAACATCTCCACGAAGTCACTGCCGGAGAGCCCAAAGAACGGGACGCCCGCCTCCCCCGCGATCGCCTTGGCGAGAAGGGTCTTGCCGGTGCCCGGCGGGCCGACGAGGAGCACCCCCTTGGGGATGTGGCCGCCGAGGACCTGATATTTCTCCGGATGGCGGAGGAACTCGACGACTTCGCGGAGCTCTTCGACCGCCTCGTCGATCCCGGCCACGTCGTCGAAGGTGATCCCCAGGTCTTCCTGAGCGTACTGCTTGCCGCGGCTACGGCCGAACGCCATCGGGCTACCGGCCCCTCCCAGACGTTTCATCATCGTGAAGAAGAGGAGGGCAAACAGGCCGGTGAGGAAGAGCATCGGGAGCCAGCTGCGCCACGGTCCAGGGGCCTCCTCGTAGCGGTAGGGGACGCCGTGCTCGGTGAGCAGCCGTGACAGCCGTCCCTCGGAGTTTTCGCTGGGGAGCTTTGCGGTCCGGAAATAACGCCGCTGAACCGCGTTGCCGAGGCCGTCGCTGGAAGCGCCATCGAGCCTGCGGATCGACCCCGACGCGCTGTAGGCCCCGATCACGACGTCGTCGAGGTCGCTGTATCGGACGGTGCGGCGGGCTTCGGGGCCGGTCTCGAACGGATTGCGTTCGACGATTTCCACGACCCCGGCCAGTTCGGCATCGGAGGCTGCCGTGGCATCGGAGCCCTGCGATTGCGGGGGCGGATCCTTCTCCTTGGAGGCCGCCGGACGCGGCCCCGAGGCACGGATCAGCCGCTCCAGATCGCTGTAAGAGAGCTCGAGCTCCGGCGGCGTCGCCAGAAGGCTCATCCCGAACAGCCCGGCCACTCCCAACGCCACCAGCGACCAAACGAGATTCGGCCCGCCCCAGGGTGTCTTGCGGTCGGCCTGGCGTTTCGGGAGATCGTGCTTCTTGGGCATGAATGTTCCAGCGGAAAAACTCTTGAAAACCGAAACCAATCCATCCTAAACCTGAGGTGCGGGGGAGACAATGAATCTGACTCCGGCGGCATCGCCATGGAAGTCCGGGTCACGAAAACCTAAGATTCCTCGATGCCCCCGGCCCGTCCCGAGACCGTTCTCCGCATGGCTTCCACCCCGCCGCCGCCGTTCCCCGCTTCGGCGCCGGTGCCCCATGGCCGGCCCGACGACACGGCGAGCCGTTCCCGGGAGGGGGGGCTCGGGGTCGCGGTGCTGGGGTCGACCGGGAGCATCGGCACGAGCACCCTCGAGGTCATCGCTGCTTCCGGGGGGCTCTTCCGCCCCCATCTCCTCGCGGCCCACAGGAGCGTCGGCCCGCTGCTCGAGCAGGCGCGGATCCACCGTCCTGCCTGGGTCGTTGTCACCGACCCAACTGCTGCCGCGACGATCGGCGCCACCGCCCTCCCCGCCGGGACGCAACTGGCCGTGGGCCCTGAGGCGCTCGACGATCTCGTCGGTGCCCCTGAGGTCGACCGGGTCGTGTCGGCGATCGTGGGCGCTGCCGGACTGCGGAGCACGGTGGCGGCGCTCGAGGCCGGCAAGACGGTGGCGCTCGCCAACAAGGAAACGCTCGTCATGGCCGGGCCGCTCGTCATGCGGCTGGCGGCCGAGCGCGGCGCCGTGCTCCTGCCGGTCGACAGCGAGCATTCGGCGATCCACCAGGCGCTGAGGTCCGGGACGGCCGACGAGGTTGTGCGGGTGATCCTCACCGCCAGTGGTGGCCCGTTCCGCACCGCTTCGCGCGAGTCCCTCGAGACGGTCACGCCGCAGGAGGCGCTCCGCCATCCGACTTGGTCGATGGGGCCGAAGATCACGATCGACTCGGCGACGATGATGAACAAGGCGCTGGAGCTGATCGAGGCCCGTTGGCTGTTCGATCTTCCGGCCGACAAGCTGGCCGTCGTCGTCCATCCGCAGTCGGTGGTCCATTCGATGGTCGAGTTCGTCGATGGATCGGTGATCGCCCAGCTCAGTCCCCCCGACATGAAGCTCCCGATCCAGTACGCCCTCTCCCATCCGCGCAGGCTCGATGGCCCCGCGCGGCGGCTCGACTTCAGGCTGGGGCTGCGACTCGATTTCGAACCCCCCGATCCGGTCCGCTTCCCGAGCTTGCGGCTCGGGCATGAGGCGGCGGCGCGCGGGGGGACGGCGGGGGCCGTCCTCAACGCCGCCAACGAGGAGGCGGTGGGGGCGTTCCTCGCCGGGAGGATGCGGTTCACCGGCATCGCGGACGTGTGTGCCCGCGTTCTGGAAGGGCATGCGTATCAGGCCGATCCGTCGCTCGACGACATCCGTCGACTCGACGCTTGGGCCAGACAGGAGGTCGTGACGTGGGTGAGTTCGTGACGATGACAGTGGACGCCGGAGCCGTGCTCTTCGGCGCCTGGCCCGGGCAGCGGGGGATCGAGTGGATCGCCAGCCATCCGCTGGAGACGCTCCAGTCGGTACTCGGGCTCGGGTTCGTGATCTTCGTCCACGAACTGGGGCACTTCCTCGTCGCCAAGGCGTGCGGGGTGAAGTGCGAAAAGTTCTACCTCGGCTTCGACGTCGGCGGCCTCAAGCTCTGCAGCTTCAAGTGGGGCGAGACGGAGTACGGCATCGGTGCGCTCCCCCTGGGGGGCTACGTGAAGATGCTCGGGCAGGATGACAACCCCGGCGCGGCCACCGCCGAGGCGCACCGGGCCCGCGCGGCCTCGGGTGATCTCCCGGCCGAACCGACTTCCGATCCGCATCCGGCCTGGGATCCGCGCAGCTACCCGGCGCAGTCGGTGCCGGAGCGGATGGCGATCATCTCCGCCGGCGTGATCATGAACGTGATCTTCGCCGTCCTCATGGCCTCGCTCGCCTTCGGCCTCGGTGTCCGCGAGGTGGCCTCCGGGACCTCGGCGGTGCGCCCCGGCGGCGCCGCTTGGCGGGCCGGGCTGCGGACCGGCGACGAGATCGTTGCCGTCGGCGGAACGCCGGTGACGGTGTTCAAGGAGCTCCAGAAGAAGGTGACTCTCGGCGATCTTTCCAAGGGGGTCGGCTTCACCGTTCGTCGTCCTGGCGAGGGGGATGTCCGCGAGGTCACGCTCCGCCCCGACACCGATGGCGGGGCACCGATGGTCGGGATCTCGGGGCCGCTCTCCCTCAAGCTCCCCGACGATCTCGGCGAAGGGCTGCCGGGGAGCGCCGGGAAGACGACGCCCTCCCTGGTCGGAGGCGATACCGTCCGCGCCGTCGACGGCGTCCCGATCGAGTCCCACGCACAACTCGTCGCTACCCTCTCCCGGATCCGCGATCGGGCCGTTGTCCTCGGCATCGAACGGAAGGGGGAGCGGCTCGACGTCGAGCTTCCCCCCCGCCCGCGAACCAGCCTCGGCATGGAGATGGCCCCCGGGGCGATCCAGGCGGTGCAGGACGGATCGCCGGCAGCCGCGGCGGGGCTCGCGAAGGGGGATCAGCTCGTGTCGGTCGACGGGGCGCCGGTTGGCGATCCGTTCACCCTTGACGACCGGCTCCGGGCGCGAGTCGGAACGGCGGTGGCTGTGGTCGTGGAGCGGGCGGGGGTCGAGGAAAGGCTCGCGGTGACACCGCGCGAGGTGACCTGGATCGATGCCTCGCCGATGCGCGCCACGCCAGTGGCGGTGTCGTCGATCGGCATCGCCCTCCCGGTGATCCCGACGGTGACCGCCGTCCTCCCCGACAGCCCGGCCGCGCGTGCCGGCATCGTCGCCGGCGACCAACTGTCGCGCGTTCGGTTCGTCGAGCCGGGGGCAGCCGCCGATGGGCCTGGAAACTGGCTCGCCCTTTCGGAGGCCGAGCCGAACTGGCCGGGGGTGATCGCCGTGATGCAACAGCTTGCCGCCGGATCGCAGGTCGAGGTGACGGTCGAGAACGCGGTCGGCAGCCGGGAAGTCGCCCTCGAGCCGGCGGTCGTGCCGGGGGAGTATCTCGTCGACCGCGGGCTGGTCTTCGAACAGGTGTTCAAGACCGAGCGCGCGGCGACGATCGGCGCGGCGCTATCACGCGGATTCTCGACGGCTGTCGAGGATCTTTCGATGGTCTACCGCTTCCTCCAGAAGCTCTGGAGCCGGCAGATCAGTGCCCGCCTCCTTGGGGGGCCGATGTCGATCCTCCAGCAGGCGGGACGCTCGGCCGAGGAGGGCTTCAGTGCCCTCCTCCTGTTCCTCACGATGCTCAGCGCCAATCTGGCGGTCGTGAACTTTCTCCCCATCCCCGTTCTCGATGGCGGGCATATGGTTTTCCTGATGTATGAGTGGGTGACGGGCCGGCCGCCGAGCGAACGCGTCGTGATCGCGCTGTCGTATCTCGGTCTGATCCTCATCCTCTCGCTCATGTTCTGGGTGTTCGGCCTCGACCTCGGGCTGGTTTCCAGGTTTGTCCCCGCGAAGTAGTGGGGCGGCCGGAGGGGCCGGCGAATCCCGTCGCCTGAGCCCCTCCGGAGAACCGGCCCGCCACCGGTCAAGTGCCGCATGCCTGACACCGTCCCTCTCGGATCTCCCTTGTCCCCTCAGTCCCCGGCGTCGTTCCCGCCGCCGGGGGTGAGGCATGTCGTCTTCGACGTCGTCGGCACGCTCGTCGAGCCGTGGCCCACGGTGCCGGTGGCCTATCAGCGCGCTGCCCGGCGCCAGGGGCTCGAGTGCTCGGCCGAGGATCTGCGGGGCCGGTTTGCCGAGGCGTGGCGGCGACAGGAGGCGATCGACGCCAACTCGCTGACTCCCTTTGCCACCAGCCGGGCTCGCGAGGTCGAACGCTGGCGCGGGATTGTCCACGACGTCTTCGTCGCGGACGCCCCGGAGTCGGTCCGCGAGATGGTCTTCTGCGATCTCTGGGAGCACTTTGCCGATCCCGGGGCGTGGCGGGCGCTCGATGCGGGGACACGCCTGGTGGAGGCGGCCCTCGACGCCGGGTGCGGGGTGGCGCTAGCAAGCAATTTCGACGAGCGGTTGCTGGCGATCGCCGGCCGAGTCGATCCGCTCTGCCGGGCGGCCCACGTCTTCGCCTCGTCGGAACTCGGCTGGCGGAAGCCGGCGGCGGAGTTTTTCCGTGCCGTCGAGCGGCGTCTGGGGGCGGTGGCCGGGGAGCTCCTCCTGGTCGGCGACGACCCGCGGCTCGACGTGGCGGCGGCCAGGGCCGTCGGCTGGCGGAGCCTGGGCGTCGGCGGCTGAAGCTGGGCC
>Ga0164294_10002129_pt1 | contig 18063 bp, 21 predicted proteins | sample GEODES005metaG_FD_111479 | JGI IMG/M metagenome (GOLD analysis project Ga0164294, IMG submission 111479) | Oligotrophic lake water microbial communities from Sparkling Lake, Wisconsin, USA - GEODES005 metaG | ecosystem: Environmental > Aquatic > Freshwater > Lake | place: USA: Sparkling Lake...
AACACGATGAACCGGAAGCGCGCATGCGTGCCGCGTTCCTCGCGCAGGTTGCTGTAGACCGTCTCCATCACCGGCACCGCGCGCGATTCCAGATTGTGGCTGCCGGCGTAGAATTCGTCGGCGCGGTTCATCTTGCTGTTGCGGAAGCGCAGGATGTTGCTGCCGATCTTCAACCCCGAGAGCCGCGCGGTCAGGTCCGCATCGAACTGGTCGAGCACCTTCGACGTATATTCGTTCTGCCGCACGTCGAGGAACGAATAGACATAGACCGACGACCCCTGCAGCTTCGCCGGCAGCGGCGTGGTGGCGATCGGCAAGGGCGGGGCCGGCGGCGCGGGCGGCGGAACGAATATCGGCCGCGGCGGCGGTGGCGGCACGAACACCGTCCCCGGCGCGGGCGGCGCCGGTGGTGCCGGCGGCATTGCCGGCGCGGGCGGCAGCAGCTGGATCGGCGGCGGCACCTGCATCGGCGGGGGCGGCAGCTGGACCGGGCGCGCCCATTTCGCCGGCTGCTGCCCCTGCCCCGGCTGCTCCGTCTGCTGCTCTTCGCCCTGCCCCCGCGCGTGCTGCTGTTGCGCGTGCGCCGGCAGCCCGAGCAACAGCGTGCCCAGGGCGCTGAACGCCCAATGCCTGTGCTGCATGATTTCCCCCTTTAACGGGCAGATGCTAGGAATGCGGCCCGGCGCTGTCGAGCCGAAACGCCTTCCCTTCGCCACAGATTGCGGCTTGGGTGCGCGCGCGGCACTGTCCTCCCGGCACCGCACCGAATCGGAAGGATCCTCATGCGTTTGTTGTTCGCCCTCGCGGCCCTGGTCGCGACGCCTGCCTTTGCCCAGGAGCGGACGCAGATCCCGGTGCCCGCGGCGAACCCGGCCGTACCGATCGGCACCAGCACGCGCGAGCAGCCTGCCTTCACCGTGATCGTCGAGCCCGCCGCGATGATGATCGCCGCCTTCGATGCCGATGGCGACGGCAAGGTGACCCGCGCCGAGTTCGATGCCGGGCTCAAGCGCAGCTTCGATGCGGTCGACACCCGCCACCAGGGCTGGCTCGGCTATATCGCCTATTCGGACTGGCAGGAGCGCTGGATGGGCGATCGCAACACCGTGCCCAGCCCGTTCGAAGCCGATCGCGACGGCGACAACAAGATCAGCTTCGCCGAGCTGGTCGCACGCTTCGACCTGCTCTTCACCCGCTTCGATGCCAACAAGGACGGAGTGATCGAGCGCAAGGAGCTGGTCACCATCCGCCCGCAGATGCTGCAGGGCCCCGGCGACGGGCGCGGCAAGAAAGGCAAGCGCCCGAATTGATGTCCTAGCATCTCATGCGGGGACGCGGCTAAGAACGGACGAACATGGCCGCCCATCACGACCACTCCCACGCCCATGGCCACGCCCATCACGGGCATAGCCACGCCCCTGCCGATTTCGGGCGTGCCTTCGCCATCGGCACCGCGCTCAACCTGGGCTTCGTCGTCATCGAAGGCGGCGCGGGCTTCCTGACCAACTCGATGGCGCTGCTCGCCGATGCCGGGCACAATCTGTCCGACGTGCTCGGCCTGTTGATCGCCTGGGGCGGTGCCGAGCTTGCCAAGCGCCCCGCCTCGCGCCGCTTCACCTATGGTCTGCGCGGCTCCTCGATCCTCGCCGCGCTCGCCAATGCGGTGCTGCTGTTCGTCGCGGTCGGCGCGATCCTGCTCGAGACGATCCAGCGCCTGCAGGAGCCGCGCGACGTGCCCGGCATGACCGTGATGCTGGTCGCCGGCGCCGGCATCGTCGTCAACCTGTCGACCGCGCTGCTGTTCGCCAGCGGGCGCAAGGGCGACGTCAACATCCGCGGCGCCTATCTCCACATGGCGGCGGACGCGGCGGTCTCTGCCGGTGTGGTGATCGGCGGCGCGCTGATCCTGCTCACCGGCGCCGACTGGATCGATCCGGTGATCAGCCTGGTCATCGTCGGCGTGATCCTGTGGAGCAGCTGGGGGCTATTCACCGAATCGCTCACCATGGCGCTGCAGGCGGTGCCCAAGGGCATCGACCCCGAGGCGGTGGAGCAGGCGCTGGTTGCGCTGCCCGGCGTCGAGCGGGTCCATGATCTCCATATCTGGCCGATGAGCACCACCGAAGCGGCGCTCACCGCGCATCTCGTCATGCCCGGCGGCCATCCCGGCGACGCTTTCCTCATCGCACTGCAACATCGGCTGGCGCACGACTTCAGGATCGATCATACGACGGTCCAGATCGAGCTGGGCAACGGGGCGGAATGTCGCATGCATGGGAATGGACACGCGCATGACTGATGCGGCGCCCATCCGGCTGGTCATCTTCGATTTCGACGGGACGCTGAGCGACAGTGGCGATTGGTTCCTGTCGGTGGTCGACGACCTGGCGCGCCGCTTCAAGTTCCGCACCGTCCAGCCCGACGAAGTGGACATGCTGCGCCACAAGAGCTCGCGCGAAGTGATCGATTTCCTCGGCATCTCCCGGTGGAAGCTGCCGCTGATCGCGCGCCACCTGCGCCGGCTGGTCGGCCGCAACGCCCACCAGATCGACCTCTTCCCCGGCACCCCCGACCTGCTCGAGCAGCTCGCCGCCACCGGCGTGAAGATCGCGCTGGTCACGTCCAATGCCGAGGAAAATGCCCGCAAGATCCTGGGCCCGGTGCACGCCGCGCGGATAGATTTCTTCGCCTGCGGCTCCTCGCTGTTCGGCAAGGCGCCCAAGTTCCGCCGGGTGCTCAAGAAGATGGGCATGCGGCCGGCCGAAGTGCTGGCGATCGGCGACGAGACCCGCGACGTCGATGCCGCCCGCGAAGTCGGCATGCGCGCCGGTTCGGTGCTGTGGGGCTATGCCGCAGAGGATCTGCTCGCCGCCATGCAGCCCGATGTGATGTTCCGCGAGCCGCAGGACATCCTGGACTATGTCACCGCGCACCGCTGAGGCGGCGCGGACCCACGACCATCGTTGAACTCGGGTCGCCGCTCTGTAGAGTGGCGGCATGAAGAGTTTGCGTTCGAGCTGGATCTGGTTGCCTCCCCTTGCCGGCGCGGCGAGCCTGCTCCTGGGCGCGGCGATGGTGCCGCCCTGGCTGCTCGGCATCGTGCTGATCGCCACCGTGCTCGCCGCGGTTCATCATGCCGAGCTGATCGCGCACAAGGTCGGCGAACCGTTCGGCACCTTCCTGCTCGCGCTCGCCGTGACCGTGATCGAGGTCGGGCTGATCCTCACGCTGATGCTCCAGGGCAAGGCCGGCGCCGAGACGCTGGCGCGCGACACCGTCTTCTCGGCGGTGATGATCATCCTCAACGGCCTGCTCGGCGCGTTCATCCTGCTCGGCGCGCTGCGTCACCATGAGCAGAGCTTCCAGCAGGTCGGCGTCAGCGCCTCGCTCGCCGCGCTCTGCACGCTGACCGTGCTCACCCTCGTCCTGCCCAACTATGCCGCGAGCGAGCATGGCCCCTATTACGAAGCCTCGCAGCTCGCCTTTGTCGCGATCGTCTCGCTGCTGCTCTACCTCACCTTCGTGATGGTCCAGACCGTGCGCCACCGCGGCTATTTCCTGCCGCCCGAAGGCGCTGCCGAGGACCCCGAGGCGCATGCCCCGCCGCCGAGCGGCAAGCAGACCACGCTCTCGGGCGTGCTGCTCGTCGCCTGCCTGGTCGAAGTCGTGCTGCTCGCCAAGGCGCTGGCGCCGGCGATCGAGGAAGGCGTCGCCGCCGCCGGTGCGCCGCATGCCGTGGTCGGCGTGGTGATCGCGGCGCTCGTGCTGCTGCCCGAAAGCGTAGCGGCGATCCGCGCGGCGATGGCCAACCGGCTGCAGACCAGCCTCAACCTCGCGCTCGGCTCGGCGCTGGCCACGATCGGCCTCACCATCCCGGCGGTGGCGATACTCTCGCTCAGCCAGGGCCTGCCGCTGGCGCTCGGCCTCGATTCGAAGGGCGTGGTGCTGCTCTCGCTGACGCTGCTGGTCACCACCCAGTCGCTCGCCACCGCGCGGACGACGGTGCTTCAGGGCGTGGTCCACCTCGTCATCTTCGGCGTGTTCGTCTTCACGACTTTGGTGCCCTAGTCGAAATGGACCGCCAGCCACACGGTGGCGCGGTCCTTCGCCGTCCAGGTCACCCAGTGGCGCTGCCCCGCACCGATCAGCAGATGATCGCCCGGGCGTAGCGCGACTTCGTCCGCGTCCTCGATCCGCAGCCGCGCGCCGCCCTCAAGCAGCAGCACCCATTCGTCCCAGCCCTGCACCATCGGCTCGCCCTTGGGCGTCGTCTGGCCCTGCGAGACGATCCGCTCGACCCGCACGCCGGGACGGCTCAGCAGCGCAGTGAAGACTTCGCCCGCACTGGCATCGGGCAGGTCGGCGAGAAGGTTGGCGGTCATGGATATTCCCCAAATTCCCTCTCCCTTGGGAGAGGGAGGGAGCCCGCGTAGCGGGCGGAAGGGTGAGGGTCGAGTGGCAGGACTGCCCTCACCCTTCCCACTCGGCTTCGCCTCGCGGGCCCCTTCCCGCTCCCAGCGGGAGCGGGAGAGTGGACTTCGCGTGCCTCTCGCGCCAAGGCAATTCCATGTCCCGTTTCGAGTTCACCATCCACGCCACCGACGGCAAGGCGCGCCTCGGCACCATCGCGATGCAGCGCGGCGAGATCCGCACGCCCGCCTTCATGCCGGTCGGCACCGCCGCCACCGTCAAGGCGATGAAGCCGCAGGACGTGCGCGCCGCTGGCGCCGACATCCTCCTCGGCAACACCTATCACCTGATGCTGCGCCCCGGCGCCGAGCGCGTTGCGCGCCTCGGCGGGCTGCACAAGTTCATGCACTGGGATCGCCCGATCCTCACCGATTCGGGCGGCTATCAGGTGATGAGCCTGTCCGACCTGACCACGCGGAGCGAAGAGGGCGTCGCCTTCAAGTCGCACCTCGACGGCACCCGCCACATGCTCTCGCCGGAGCGCTCGATCGAAATCCAGCGCCTGCTCGGCAGCTCGATCACCATGGCGTTCGACGAGCTCGTGCCGACCACGTCGACCCGCGAGGTCCAGGCCGCGGCGATGGAGCGCTCGATGCGCTGGGCGAAGCGCAGCCGCGACGCCTTCTTCGCCGCCGAGGAGCATGCCGCGCACAATGCGATCTTCGGCATCCAGCAGGGCGCGCTCGACGAGGGGATGCGCAAGTCCTCGGCCGACGCTCTGCTCGACATCGGCTTCGACGGCTATGCCGTGGGCGGCCTAGCGGTCGGCGAGGGCCAGGAGGCGATGTTCGGCGTGCTCGACTTCGCGCCGGGCCAACTCGACGCCGCCAAGCCGCGCTACCTGATGGGCGTCGGCAAGCCCGACGACATCGTCGGCGCGGTCGAGCGCGGCATCGACATGTTCGATTGCGTGCTGCCCACCCGCTCGGGCCGCACCGGCCAGGCCTTCACCCGCACCGGCCCGATCAACATCCGCAACGCCAAGTTCGCCGAGGACCAGGGCCCGCTCGACCCCGCCTGCCCCTGCCCGACCTGCGCACAATACAGCCGCGCCTATCTCCACCATCTCGTCCGTGCCGGCGAGATCCTCGGCGCGATGCTGATGACCGAGCATAATATCTGGTTCTACCAGGTGCTGATGCAGGACCTGCGCGACGCGATCGGCGAAGGCCGGCTGACGGCGTTCGCCAATGACTTCCGGGTGCGCTATCATGGCGGGCGCGACTGACGCGGGGATAGCGGGGAGAGTTGGATGCTGCCGGTGCTTCGTCTGCTCTCGCTGTTCCTTGGTGGCGTCACGCTCTGGTGTGCGCTCGCCATCCCGATGATCGGCCCGTGGTTCAAGGGGCCGGGAATTGCCGTGAGCGCCGCGCTGCTGCTCACCGCGTCGGTGCCCGGCGGGATCGCCCCACGCGCGCTGCAGAGCATGCACAGTTTCGCCCTTGGCGTCTTCGCGGTGGCGCTCACCGGCTATCTCGGGCCGAATGGGCCGATCGTGCCGCTGCTGGCGGGAGGGATCGCCATAAACCTGGCGGTGATCGTGCTGCTGCGGCGCGCAAAACACGCCGCCGCCCACGCTTTTGGTTAAAATTACCTTAACTATCAAGTGTTTCGCTGCGGGACACGGTGGAATCCGGGGGCGCGGGAGGCCCTGAAATCGGCTATGCCGCGCTCGGGCACGGGGCCCGGGTGGGGTTGCGCACGAGTGTTCTGGCGGCGTTTCTCGAAGATGCAGGCACGCGGGATCGGAGCGGCGATCGTCGCTTCGCTGATCGGCGCCGGCTTCTCCGCCCAGGCGCTCGCCCCCGCCACGCCGCGCAAGGCCGAGCCCAGGCCGGCACTGGTCGGCTATGAGGCCGAGGACCATTTCCCCGGCGCCGCCTTCTATTATGCCGTCGACGACGATGCCGCGGTGGGTGCGGGCACCACCGGAACCACCGCCCTGCCCGACATGCCGATCCCGGCCGATGCCGCCAATGTCCCGGTCGACGGGTCGATCCAGCCGGCCCAGCCCTTCCACCTCGTCGGCAGCGGTGTCGACAAGGCGCGCGCGCTCCAGTGCCTCACCACCGCGATCTATTACGAGGCGGCCAACGAACCGACCGACGGCCAGCGCGCCGTCGCACAGGTGATCCTCAACCGCGTGCGCCATCCGGCCTTCCCCGCCACCGTCTGCGGCGTCGTGTTCCAGGGATCGGAGAAGCGCGGCTGCCAGTTCAGCTTCGCCTGTGACGGCGCCATGGCGCGCGCCCCGATGCGCTCGGCCTGGGACCGCGCCGCCCGCGTCGCCGCCGCCGCGCTTTCGGGCCAGGTGTTCGGCGCGGTCGGCGAGGCGACGCACTACCACACCTATGCCGTCACCCCGTCCTGGAACCGCAGCCTGGTAATGACCGGCGTGTTCGGCGCGCATTTCTTCCATCGCTGGAAGGGCTGGTGGGGCACCGCCGCCGCCTTCCGCCAGGCCTATCGCGGCGGCGAGCCGCTGCCCGAGCCGCATGCCCGGATCGACCTGGCCGTCGCCACGCCCGAGATCCCGGTGCCCGCCACCGCTACCGCTACCGCCAAGGCGGCAGCGCCGGCCGTCGCGACGCCGCGCGAGAACATCCAGCCGGCCTATGCCCAAAGCGGCGCGCCGATCGGCGGCTATGTCCCCAAGGCCGCGCCCGGCGCTGCCCCCAGCGCCTCGCCGATGGACGCCGGCGAATCGCAGATCCTCGACAAGTGGAAGGACAGCGGCAAGCCGCTGCGCTAGCCCCCGAAACGGCAACGGGCCCCGCCTTGCGGCGGAGCCCGTCCCGGTCAGCTTCCCCCAAGGGGGGTCGGTAAGGGGAAGCTGCTAGTCGCTCTTTACCAGCGGCCCGGGCTGCGATGGTTGTTGCGATCGTGCTTTTCGATCCGGATCCGCGCCGACAGGCCATCGAAGCGGCGATCCAGGTCACGGCGCTCGGCAAGCGTCAGGCCCGGACGCGAGCGGCGATACTGGGCTTCCAGGCGCACCAGGCTGTTGAACTCGGCGCGCAGGCGGGTCGCCTCGCTGCGGCTCAGCGCACCCGAACGAATGCCCTGGTTGATCCGGGCGTTCAGGTTCGCCTGGCGGGCGTTGATCGACTGCCAGGACTGGTACGACACCGGGTTCGGCGCGGCCATCGCGGCGGTCATCGGAACGGCCGAAGCGGCGATGCCAAGGCCGGCGAGCATCAGGGTGAATTTCTTCATGTGCACTCTCCTCAAAATACCGGGCCGCCCCTGCGGCCTGAACACCGTTATGGGGATGGCCTGTCGCAGCCTTGTCCCCGCACCTGTGCTTTTGTGTCGCAAGCTGTCGCCGCGCCGCGAGTTCCGTTCAGGTTCGGGAGAGCGAGTCTCCCGTGCGGCAGGCCGAGCTCCGGCAGCACCGGCCCGTTGACGGCGCCCCTACTTGCGATAGGCTGCATATATTCCGGGGGACCATCACATGCCGTATCGCCACGCCCATTGGTTTCTGCTCGCGCTCTTCCCGCTGGCGGCGCTGGCCTTCTGGCCCGGCTATCTCGCAACGATCGGCACCGCGCCGCTGCAGATGCACGCGCACGGCGTGACCGCGACATTGTGGCTAATGCTGCTGGTGGCGCAGAGCTGGACGATCCATTCGGGCCGCAACGCCGTGCACCGCACGCTCGGCGCCGCCAGCCTGGCGCTGTTCCCGCTCTTCCTCGCCGGCGGCTCGATGATCTTCCTCGGCATGGCGCAGCGCTATGTCGAGGCCGCCTCGCCCTTCTACACGCTGTTCGCCTCGCGGCTGGCGCTGATCGACCTGGTCTCGGTCGCCGCCTTTGCCTTGTGCTATTACGAGGCGCTGCGCCTGCGCCGTACCACCCAGCTCCACGCGCGCTACATGCTGGCAACGGTGATCTTCCTGCTGCCGCCGATCCTCGGCCGGCTGATGCCGATCCTGCCGCCGCTGGCGATCGCGGGGCCGGCCGACTTCTGGAAGCTCGGCATCGGCTTCCAGCTCGCCAATGCGATCACCGCGGCGCTCGCCTTCGGCCTGGCGCTGCGCAGCGGCCGTCATGGCCGCCCTTTCTTCCTCGCCGGCGCGGCAACGCTGCTCGCCGCCCTGCTGTTCGAATTCCTCGGCCCGCTGCCGGCCTGGCAGGCACTGTTCGTCCAGTTCGCCGTGGTGCCGCCCTTGCCCTTCGCGCTGGCGGCGGCGCTGATCGGAGCGGGCATCGCCTATGCCGGCTGGACCGCTGGCCGACGCCCCGTCCCGCCCGAAGCCGCCCTCACCACCTGAACCGGCGCATCCCAAGCCGCTGATTTCGAACCCATTCTCCCGGAAGCGCCTAGCCGCGCGCACCGCATGCCTTACCAACAGGTTTACATCATAAACAGGTTGGCGTATTTCGCGATTCGCGGGCGGCCCTTCGCCCGGGAGATTCGCCATGACCACAGACCAGGTTCAGGCTCCCGAGCGACTCCATGCGCTCGATGCCGTTCGTGCGGGCGCGCTGCTGCTGGGCGTCGCCTTCCATGCTTCGCTTTCCTTCCTGCCCGGCCCGCAGATCTGGGTGGTGCGCGACGTCGAGAGCGGCGGCGTGCTCGACTTCTTCTTCGTTTCCCACATCTTCCGCATGGCCGCCTTCTTCCTGATCGCGGGCTTTTTCGGGCGGATGCTGATCGAGCGCCGCCGCACCGGCGGCTTCGTCCGCAACCGGCTGACGCGGATCGGCCTGCCGCTGCTCGCCTTCTGGCCGGTAGCGATGTTCGGGATCATCGCCTGCTTCATCTGGGGCGCGGTGGTAATGAACGGCGGTACCCCACCGACGAACCAGGCCCCGCCGCCGCCGATGACCGCGGAGACCTTCCCGCTCACCCATCTCTGGTTCCTCTATCTGCTGCTGTGGTTCTATGCCGGCGCGCTGGTGCTGCGCGCACTCGGCCGGCTGGTCGACCGCGAGGACCGGATCGTCGACACCGCGATGCGCCTGCTCACCGCCACGCCCTTTGGCGCTGTGTTCCTCGCCGCGCCGCTCGCGCTGGCGCTGGCCGCGCAGCCGCTCTGGTTCGCCTGGGGCGGCATCCCGACGCCGGACAAGGGTTTCCTCCCCAACACCCCCGCGCTGGTCGGCTTCGGCACTGCCTTCGGCTTTGGCTGGCTGCTCCACCGCCAGCAGGCGCTGCTCGCCAATCTCCGCCGCTGGTTCCCGGTCCATCTGGTCGCCGCGGTGGTGCTGACCATCGCCTGCATCTGGCAGCTCGGCACGACCAGCTTCATCACCCCGATCGCCGAGGGCGACGCCAAGACCGCCCTTGCCTGCCTCTATGCGCTGGCCGTGTGGAGCTGGGCGCTGGGCCTGACCGGTGCCGCGCTGCGCTTCCTCACCCGCGAGCGCCCCGTCATCCGCTATGTCGCCGATGCCAGCTACTGGATCTATCTGGTCCACTTGCCGGTAGTGATGGCGCTGCAGGTGCTGGTCTATCCGATCGCGGCACCCGCCTTCGTCAAACTCGCGATCGTCGTCGGCGGCGCTTTCCTTATCCTGATCGCCAGCTATCACGTGCTGGTCCGGCACAGCTGGCTGGGCAAGTGGCTCAACGGGCGCAGGCTTCCCTGGCGCGCGGACAAGCCGGCAATGGAGATGCAGGCGGCATGAAGGACCCGACCGAGAGCGCGCGCGACGACCTCGCCTTCGTCCGCGCGCTCATGAGCGAGAGCGGCCAGGTGCAGGATTCGCTGGGCCAGGCGCTGCTCTGGGCGGGCAGCTGCTACAGCGCCCAGTGCCTCATCCAGGCCTTTCTCTCGACCGGCGTTCAGGTGCCCGTCGCGGTGCATCTGGTGGTCGGCTTCCTGCCGACGGTGATCTTCATCGTCGCGATCGTCCGCATCACCATCCGCGACAAGGACAAGAGCAAGCACAGCGTCGGCACCCGCGCGATCAACGCGGCATTCGGCGGCGGCGGGCTGGCGGCGATGAGCACCGCGCTGATCTTCGCCTTCCTCGCCTGGCGCACCCACAATATGGGCACCTGGCTGCTCCACCCGATCATGATCTGCGTGGTGCAGGGCACGGTCTGGTACATCGCCTATGCGGTGCGCCGGCGCGCGCTGTACGGGCTGGTCTCGGCGGGCTGGTTCGTCACGTCGCTGGTGCTCGCCGGGCTGCTCGGCATGGGCGGGCCCATTCCGCTGTTCCTGATCGTGCTCGGCGCGGCGCTGGGCGGGCTGATGGCGCTGCCCGGCTATATCCTGATGCGCGCCGGCCAGCGCGAGGCCGCCTGATTTCCATGAGCCATTTCGACATCGGCAAGATCGACGACGTGATCCACGGGCGCATGCGCCTGGGGATCATGGCCTATCTCGTCGATGCCGAGGCGGCTGAGTTCAACGAATTGAAGGCACTCCTCCAGGCGACCCAGGGCAACCTCTCGGTCCATCTCCGCAAGCTTGAGGATGCGGGCTATATCGAGATCGAGAAGAGCTTCATGGGCAGGAAGCCGCTCACCCGCGCACGGATCACCCCGGCAGGGCGCAAGGCATTCGCGAGCTATCTCGAAGCGCTGGGCAAGCTGATCGGATAACCCCCCTCCCCCCTTCAGGGGAGAGGGCCGGGGAGAGGGGAAGTGCGGCGCGCTATCGATACGCCCCTCTCCCCTGCCCTCTCCCCGCAAGCGGGGAGAGGGAGAAGAACTAAGCCGCGATCAGTCGCTCGGCCTGTGCGCGTGCCTCATCGGTGATCTCGGCGCCCGAGAGCATCCGCGCGATCTCCTCGCGGCGCTGCGCGGCATCGAGCGGAGTCACCCCGGTGCGGGTCACCGTCCCGTCATGGCTCTTGGCAATGAGGAGATGTTGGGCGCCGCGCGCCGCGACCTGCGGGCTGTGCGTCACCACCAGCAGCTGCGCCGTGTCCGCCAGCCGCGCCAGCCGCTCGCCGATCGCGCTCGCCACCGCACCGCCGACGCCGCGATCGATCTCGTCGAAGATCAGCGTCCGCGCCCCGCCTTCCTCGGCCAGCGCCACCTTCATCGCCAGGATGAAGCGCGAAAGCTCGCCGCCCGAGGCGATCTTGACCAGCGGCGCGAAGGGCGCGCCGGGATTGGTCGATACTTCGAACTCGACCCGGTCCATGCCGAAGCTCGACCAGTTCGCCTCTTCCTGCGGATCGACCACGGTGCGGAAGCGCGCCGCATCGAGCTTGAGCGGCTTGAGTTCGGCCGCCACCGCCGCATCGAGCCGCGCGGCCGCCAGCATGCGGTTGGCGGAGAGCGTCTTCGCCGCCTCGGCATAGGCGCGGTGCGTATCGACCACCGCGGCTTCCAGCCTGGCGATTCCCGCGCCGCCGCTCTGCACCCGCTCCAGCCGGCCGGACAGTTCCTCGAGCAACGCCGGCAACTCGTCCGGCTGTATCCGGTGCTTGCGCGCGATCCCGCGCAACTCGAACAGCCGCGTCTCGTCCGCTTCCAGCGCGGCGGGATCATAGGCCAGCGCCTCGGCCGCGACATCGACCCGGTCCTGCGCCTCGGCAGCCTCGGTGATCGCGCGATCGATCGCGGCGAGCGCCTCGGCCAGCGCCTCATGGTCGCCGGCGATCCGCTCAAGCACCCGCGCCGCCTGGCGCAGCTGGCTCAGCCCGCCTTCCGAACCGTCGAGCAGCTCGGCGATGCCCTGCAGCTCGCTCGCGATCTTCTCGCCGCGCTGCATGCTCGCCCGGCGCTCGGCGAGCATCTCCTCCTCGCCCGCTTCCGGCGCCAGCGCGCGCAGCTCGGTGACCGCATGCTCCAGCCATTCGCGGTCACGCTCGGCGACGTCCTGCTCGGCCCGGGCCACTGCCAGCGCAGCCTCGGCATCGCGCCATGCCTTGTGCGTCGTCGCCACCGGCCCGGCATCGCAGCGCCCGAACGCGTCGAGCAGCGCGCGGTGGCCGCGCGCATTGAGCATGCCGCGATCGTCATGCTGGCCGTGGATCTCGACCAGGTGCGGCGCCAGCTCGCGCAGCAGCCCGGCAGAGGCCGGCTGGTCGTTGAGGAACGCCCGGCTGCCGCCATCGGCCTTGACGATGCGGCGCACGATCAGCGGCTCGCCCGGCTCGAGCTCGAGCCCGTTCTGGTGGAAGATGTTGGCGACTTCGCCGTCCCGCGCCGGCGCCTCGAAGCTGGCGGTCACCACCGCCTGCGCCGCGCCGTTGCGGACCAGCCCGGTCTCGCCGCGCGCGCCGAGCGCCAGGCCCAGCGCGTCGAGCAGGATCGACTTGCCTGCGCCGGTCTCGCCGGTGAGCACGCCCAGACCGGCGCCGAACTCCAGGTCCAGCGCCTCGATCAGGACGACGTCGCGTATGGCCAGCGCGGTCAGCATGCGCCGCCTCTATCGCAGGAACTTAACGGGAACGAAAGCCCCGAGCATCAGCTCGCGGGCTTGGCTGCCGCCTGGGCCTGCTGAAGCTTGCCCTGGTTGGACTGCATCAGCTTGTAGGCATGCTCGTACCAGTCGGTGCCCGGATAGTTGGCACCGAGCACCGCGGCGGCCTTGTTGGCTTCCTCCGGCATGCCGAGCGCCAGATAGGCTTCGGTCAGGCGCATCAGGGCCTCGGGCACGTGCGTGGTCATCTGATACTGATCGACCACGGTGCGGAACCGCATCGTCGCCGAAAGCCACTGCCCCCGCGTCTCGTAGAAGCGGCCAATCTCCATTTCCTTGCCGGCGAGGTGATCGCGGACAAGGTCCATCTTCAGGCGCGCATCGGCGGCGTACTTGGTGTTCGGATAGCGGCGGGTGAGCTCGCCCAGCGAATCGAGCGCCTGCTGCGTGATCTTCTGGTCGCGCTGCACGTCGCTGATCTGCTCGTAATAGCTCAGGCCGATCAGATAATAGGCATAGGGCGCGTCGCGGTTGCCCGGGTGGACCGCCAGGAAGCGCTGCGCCGACGAGATGGATTCGGTGTAGTCGCGGTTCAGATAATAGCTGAACGCGCCCATCAGCTGCGCGCGGCGGGCCCAGACCGAATAGGGATGCTGGCGCTCCACTTCGTCGAACAGCGCGGCGGCCAGCTTGTACTGATGCTGGTCGAGCCGCTGCTTGGCCGCGCTGTAGAGCGTGCCGACGTCGCGCGCGACATAGGGGAGATCCTTGTTGCCGCTCTTCTTGGCGCAACCGGCCATCGAGAGCGCGAGAACCGGAAGCATGGCAAGCGCGAACGCGCGGGTCGTGGGAATACGCATGGGTGGGGGTCTTAGCGCGGGGGAATGGCTTCAAACAATCCTTTTCGCGGCGTCTTTGTGTCAGAGCCGTACTGGCCCTGAATCCGCAATTGCACCGGGACACGCGACAGGCTCCGCGCGTTGCGCTACCGAACCCGAAAATCGGAGGAATTTGTGACCGCGACGCTGCTTGCTACCCATCGTGTCGAAAAGCCCTGGGGCCGCCACACGCTCTGGCCGGGCTTCCCCAATCCCGCGGCCGATGGCGAGCCGGTCGGCGAGGTCTGGTTCCAGACGCCAGGCAACAGCACGCCCGATCTGCTGATCAAATATCTGTTCACCAGCGAGAAGCTGTCGGTCCAGGTTCACCCCAATGACGAGCAGGCGCATGCCGCCGGTCTGCCGCGCGGCAAGGACGAATGCTGGGTGATCCTCGACGCCGAGCCCGATTCGACAATCGCGCTGGGCACAAAGGAACCGACCGACCACGAGACGCTGCGCGCCGCCGCGCTCGACGGTTCGATCGAGCACCTGCTCGACTGGAAGCCGGTGAAGGCCGGTGACTTCTTCTATTCGGGCTCGGGCACGATCCACGCAATCGGCGCCGGGATCACGCTGGTCGAAGTGCAGCAGAACAGCGAGACCACCTATCGGCTCTATGACTATGGCCGCCCGCGCGAGCTGCATCTCGATGCCGGCATCGCCGTGTCCGAGCCGGTTCCCTACACGCCCCATCCCATGCCCGGTCACGTTTCCGAGGGTCGCACCATCCTGGTCGAGGGCCCGAAGTTCGTGCTCGAGCGCTGGGAAGGCGGCCAGCGCACGCTCTCGCTTCCCGAAGGCGTCACCGGCTGGCTGATCCCGCTGCGCGGTGCGGGCGTGGTCGACGGGGTGCCCTTCCAGGCCGGCGAATGCCTGACGCTGGAAGGCAATGCCGATCTCCACGCCGAAGCAGGCAGCGACCTGCTCTTCGCTTACCCGGGCGATACCCGGATCTGACGCATGGCTCCTGCGTGAACGGGAGGTAGTTTCCCGTTCACGCAACCCGTCCCGCCCCGGCACGTTGGTCAGTCAGGGAAACAAGACGGAGAGATTCCATGCGTATCCTTTTTGCCGCCGCGGTTGCCGCGGCCGCCCTTGCGACGCCGGCGGCGGCGCAGGGCTGGAACGAGCGCAACGCCCGTGCCGACTGTCGCCACGATCTGCGCAATTCCGACACGCGCGGTGAGTATCGCCGCGAGCTGCGCGATTGCCGCCGCGACATCAACAACGCGCAGCGCCGCGACGACCGCGAATGGCGCCGCGATTATCGCCGCTATCGCAACTACGACTATAACCGCCTGCCCCCGGGCGAGCGCTACTACAACCCGTCGGACTATTATCGCGACGGCCGCTATTATCGCGAGCGCCGCCTGACCCGGAACGACCGCGTCTATCGCGGCAATGACGGCCGCTATTACTGCCGCCGTTCGGACGGCACGACTGGCCTGATCGTCGGCGGCGTCGCCGGTGGCCTGCTCGGCAACTCGCTGTCGAATGGCCGCAATGCCACGCTCGGCACGCTGCTCGGCGCAGCTGCAGGTGCAGCGATCGGCTCGTCGGTCGACCGCGGCGACGTGCGCTGCCGTTAAGGCCTGACGGCCAACAGCTTGCCACGCAGGCAGAGAGGGGCCCGGCGGAAACGTCGGGCCCTTTTTATGTCCGGGCCCAACCCCTTCGTCACCCCGGCCTTGTGCCGGGGTCCGCCAGGAAGAAGCCAGTCATGGACAAGCGGTTCCAAGGGCTGCCGGCACGGCACTGCCGCCCCCGGCACAAGGCCGGAGCATCAGGGAGAATTTCGCCGAGCCCAGGCGAAGATCAGAAGATGAAGCCGCCCAGCCACAGGCGGACAAGGCCGACGCCAGCGACGACGATGTTGAGGTTGCGCCCGGTGTTCGAGTCCGAAAGCGCGCCCAGCGCCAGGCCGACCACGGCGACCGGGATCACCATGTAGTTGAGCCAGCCCAGGAACGGGATCAGCGCAATCAGCATCAGCGGCAGGGCGATGATACCAACGAGGATCGAGATCAGGTTCAGCATGATTGGCCCTATATCCCAACGCAGGTGTATTATCAAGATACCACAGCTAGGCTGCGAGCGGGATCAGCACTTCGGTGCGCCGCAGCCGCGCGGGCGTGAACGGCGAGTTGTAGAAGGCATGCTCCACCGGCCCCGCCGGGCGCAGCCCGTTGGCGCCGATCCAGGCGCGCAGCTCGGCCTCGTGCGCGTCGAGCGCGCCTTCGCTGTCGATCCCGGCGAAGCGCAGCGCCGCGATTCGCCGCGCCGGCAGCGTGCGCAGGCACACGCCTTCCTCGGACTCGGGCAGCACTTCCGCTTCGGCGCCCGTCGGCACCAGCACGCGCGTGCGCCAGCCACGGCCGTCCTCGTCGCCATCGGCGAACATCGGCACCGGCAGGCGACGGCCACCGCGGCTGCGCCCGAACACATAATCGGCAAGCCGGGTGAAGCCGACCGAGAGCGCCGCCTGGCGCAGGCCGGGCACCACCATCTCGGCGACGAGCTGCCGGTGATAGTCGCGCACGCTGAAGTCGCCGTCGCGCGTCACCGTGTCGAAACCGGCATCCGTTTCGGACCTGGAGAGCAGCATATAGCCGACACCGGCAGCAACGGCGGCGGCCACGCCGGCGCCGATCATCCTCGCGTTGATCTGCATGCACACCCCTTCGATCGTTCGGCCAAATACGCACACGATCCGTCCGGGGTTCCGCTTATGGTTAACGCATCTGTGGATAGAAATCCATCTTCCCCAAGCCTTCCTTAACCCTCCCGCGGCATAAGCTTGCGCGCAAAGGAGCGTTTATAATGGCCCGTAGCCACGGTTATCTGCTGATGCTTGCCCTGCCCCTGGCCCTTGCCGCGTGCGGCAGCCGCGGCAGCCTGGGCGATGTCGCGGATACGGAGAGCGGCAACGCCGCCGACCCGGCGCTCGCCAGCGCGCTCCAGGACCAGATCATGGTCGATCCCCAGCTCGGCCGCCAGGCCAATGGCGACGCGGTGCGCCCGCCGGGCCAGCCCTATACGGGCGGCGTGCCCAACGACAATGTCGCCACGAACGGCAGCAAGGTCGACACCGGCCAGCTGCTCAAGACCCCCGCGCCCACCCAGGCCGACAAGAGCTGCACCCAGTGCGCCGCGTCGCGCGAGAGCGTGACGCTGGGCGGCCTCGCCGCGCGCCAGAAGGACGGCAAGACCAGCCAGTGCGCTTCGTCGCTGCAATATGCCGCGGGCTGGGCGCAGCGCCTGCCGCGCGACCTGCCGCTCTATCCCCAGGCCCGCGTGACCGAGGCGGCGGGCAGCACCGCCGGCCAGTGCCAGCTGCGCGTGGTCAGCTTCTCCTCGCCCCAGCCGATGCAGGCGATGCTCGACTGGTACTACACCAGGGCGATCCGCGGCGGCTACACCAGCGAGCACCAGGTCGACGGCCAGGAGCACATCCTGGGCGGCACCCGCGACAAGGACGGCGGCGCCTATGTGCTGTTCCTGACCAACCGCCCCGACGGCGGGACGGATATCGACCTGGTCGCGAACAACGGGATTTGATCGGGGCTTCGCCTCTTCAATAGCCAAGGTCTTCGTCACCCTGAACTTGTTTCAGGGTCCAACGCGCCTCGGGCGATATCCCCGGCGGAAAGTTGGATGCTGAAACAAGTTCAGCATGACGAAGTAGATGACGCGGCCAAATAGCAAGGTTCCCCTCACCGCCATTCCGCGCTAACCGCTGCGGATGCCCCCCCTTCTCCTAGTCATGCTCGGCGGCGCCTTCGGCTCCGGCGCGCGCTATCTTACCGGCAGGCTCGCGCTTGGCTGGCTGGGGCCGAACTATCCCTGGGGCACGCTCGCGGTGAACCTGCTCGGCGGCTTCCTGATGGGCCTGCTCGCCGGCACGCTCGCGAAGCTCGGCCAGGGCTGCGAGCAATGGCGCCTGCTGATCGGCGTCGGGGTGCTCGGCGGCTACACCACTTTCTCTGCCTTCACGCTCGATCTGATGAACATGATCGAGCGGGGCGACTGGGGCCTGGGCCTCGGCTATATCTTCGCTTCGGTCCTTGGTTCGGCGCTCGCGCTGTTCGCGGGCCTCAGCATATTGCGAGCAATTCCATGACCTCCCCGAAAGCCCAGGACGCCGTCCGCCAGTTCACCGTGAAGCCCGACGACGACGGCATCCGCCTCGACCGCTGGTTCAAGCGGCATTTGCCTGACACCAGCTTCAACCTGGTCTCGCGCTGGGCGCGCACCGGCCAGCTGCGCGTCGACGGTGCACGCGCCAAGCCGGGCGACCATGTCTCCGAAGGCCAGGTCATCCGCGTGCCCCCGGCCGAGGCGCCTTCGCCCGACAAGCCCGCCCGCCCCAAGCGCAAGCGC
>Ga0164294_10002130_pt1 | contig 18058 bp, 14 predicted proteins | sample GEODES005metaG_FD_111479 | JGI IMG/M metagenome (GOLD analysis project Ga0164294, IMG submission 111479) | Oligotrophic lake water microbial communities from Sparkling Lake, Wisconsin, USA - GEODES005 metaG | ecosystem: Environmental > Aquatic > Freshwater > Lake | place: USA: Sparkling Lake...
CCTAGCCTTTTTTTAATTACTTAGCAATGCACAACTTTACACGAACTCTGTTCAAAAAAACCATATAAATCACACATCCTCCTGCCCTCTTGGAAGAGAACGGCGACTTCAGATAGACTATCTTTTAGAAAATTTTGACCAAACGGCCACAGTTCATGGTTGTATTAATGAATACATGTGTATTTACAATAATATTGCTTGCTTTTTGGGACAACTCTCCACAAAAATTGCCCGCACGCCCCAATATCGTTTTCATCCTGTGCGATGATCTCGGCTATGGGGACATCGGAGCCTATGGCCAAACCAAAATCAAAACGCCGAATATCGACCGCTTGGCCAAAGAGGGGATGCGGTTCACGCGGAACTATTCCGGCCACAATGTTTGCGCCCCGTCGCGCTGTGTGCTCATGACAGGCAAACACCCCGGTCATGCCTACATTCGAGAAAACATAGGCGGACTGGGACCAGACAAGGAAGGTCAGGAACCTGTACCCCAGGGAGAACTGAAGCTTCCATTGACCCTGAAAAAGCTCGGCTATACCTTGGGCGGCTTTGGCAAATGGGGATTGGGTCCGGTGGGTAGCAGCGGTGATCCGCTCAACCAGGGTTTCGACCGTTTTTTTGGCTTCAATTGCCAAGCGGTGGCGCACAATTTTTATCCGACTCATCTATGGGACAACAATCAAAAGATTCCCCTCAACAATCCCAAATTCGCGTCCCATCAAAAATTGCCCATGGGCGCGGACCCGAATGATCCGGCGTCCTACAAAGCCTTTTCGGGCAAGGACTATGCGCCGGACCGGATCAGCGCGCAAGCCCTCAAATTTCTCGACGAAAACAAATCGCGCCCATTTTTCCTCTACTATCCGACGACTGTTCCCCACCTTGCCCTTCAGGTTCCCGAGGATTCCCTTAAGGAATACCAAGGCGCCTTCCCCGAGACTCCCTACCCGGGCGGCAAAGGATACCTTCCCCATCGGACACCACGGGCAGCTTATGCGGCGATGATCACACGCATGGACCGGGAAGTGGGCAAGCTGATCGACCGGGTTGAAGCTCTTGGCCTTTCCGGGAAAACTCTTTTTGTATTTACCAGCGACAATGGCCCGCTATACGACAAGCTGGGCGGAACCGATGCCGATTTCTTCAACTCCGCAGGCGGACTTCGTGGACGAAAAGGATCGTACTACGAGGGAGGATTTCGTGTCCCCCTGATTGTGCGCTGGAAGGGAAAAATCTCTGAAGGAACCACCTCGGACCGGGTGACCGGATTTGAGGATTGGCTTCCGACAATGCTGGAGCTTGTTGGGATTAAAAACGAGACACCCTCGGGAATCGACGGGATCAGTTTTGCTCCGACACTTTTGGGACAGACCCAGGCTCCAAGGCCTTTCCTTTATCGGGAATCTCCTGGGTATGGCGGAGCCCAATGTGTGATCGTGGGAAATTGGAAGGCAATTCGCAACAAGCTCAACCCAGGTGCCAAAATGAAAAATGCCAAACCAGGAATGCTTGAGCTTTATGACCTTTCCCAGGATCCTACTGAAAAAACCAATGTAGCGGCCAGCCATCCCGATGTGGTGGCCCGATTGGAAACCATCCTCCGCGAACAACACACACCGTCGAAGCTTTTCCCGATCCGCTTTTTGGATTAAAACAAAATCAGATCTGTCTTATCACCCTTTTGATTGCCTGGGTGATTTTCTCTCCGGCGCCTTCTTCCAGCAGAACAGGGTGGTGCAGGACCACCCTTTGTGGCGAATTTTTATGGCTGGTTTGCAAGCTCACAGGCGCATGAAAGCGCGAGGCGCTTCGCCCCAGACTCAAGCTGCGAAAACCCCGGTCGATCGCGAGCCCTTCGTTTTTCAGGGCAGATAGCGCCCATTCGAAACGCTCGGGTGGCGCATCCAGCCAAAAATCAAACTTGTAATAGGCACATTCTTGGGGCTTCGCCAACGGTTTTGGAACCCGAACACCCGGGACATTGGTCAAGGCGTTTCGCAATATCTCCGCTTCCCGAGCTCGATGGGTATGACGGCTTTCAAGTTGGGGCCATTGGGCCAGTACAGCCGCCGCCTGAAGTTCGCTCAGGCCTGCCACGACCGAGCCACGCGTATTGGCAAGTCGCATGCGCTGCGCAAGTACGGGATCATTGGTGAACACTATTCCCCCGCGGCCCGCAGAAAGGAGTTTGGATCCCCCAAAACTCCAAATCGAAATTGCTCCATGCGAGCCGTGTCTTTTGCCACCAAGCGCGCCACCCACTCCTTGGCAGGCATCCTCGATCATCGGGATCCCAGCCTTATCACAGACCGAGGCAATTGCGCCAAGGTCGGGACTGGAACCATGAAGAACGCTGGCAACGACCGCTTTGACTGGAATTTCAGAGTGATTTATTGCTTTTGTCAGGGAAGCGGGACACATTTGACCCGTTTGGAGGTCGGTATCGATGAGAATGGGTACCGCACCCAAATGATGGATCGTTAAAAAGTTACCCGGATAGTCGTAATCACAAAGAGCCACTCCCACCCGGGTGGTCTCATTGCCGGGGGTGCTGCCAACGCCCAAAGCTTTCAGAGCAAGTTCCAGTCCCAGGGTTCCGCTTGCCACACCAAGGGCGTGTTTGCGCCCTAGCCAATCTGCCGCGGTTTGCTGGAGCCTTTCGACAAGGGGCCCATCGTACCGGCCCCAGGACCCATCCGCCCACGCCTCAATGAGGGCATCGCGGACTTCCGGAAGACTACCAGGCCACTCGGGCGGCCCCTTTGGGAAAAGGGGTACACCGCCCATCACGGCTGGAATGTCCTCCGGAGTGGACATGGGTTTGGGTTCCCTTTTGGGGTAGAAACAAAGAAATCCGGGAAAAGTCGACTACGCCGAGGCCAGCGGAGTACGGTGGAAGTGGATATGCTTCCAGCCGCTTGAGGCCTTCTTCCAGACGCGCGTTTCGGCGGTCGACTTGGTCAAATAGGAACCATCGCCCCCGGCTACCTGCACAAGACGAACATAAGCAAGAACCACCACATCGCCACAGACATGGGCCTCGATGTTGGCCATGGTGGTTTGGATGCGCTTGGGAGCACCGCCGGTCGAGGGACCGAAATAGAACTTGTGGAAGTCTAGGCCGATGACAACCTGGCCGGGAGCTTCGGGCTCAAGACAGGTGAGGGTCTTGTCGCAAAGGGTTTCATAGGTGGCCCAATCGCCTCCCATGATGGCATCCAAAAGCTTTTGGTTGACGGCGATTGCCTGATCGCGAAGGGCGGTCTCTTGCTCGGTCATGTCCTGAAAATCCTTGTTAAAAAATTGGCCCCATTCAGGGAAGCTTACACTCTAGTTTTAGAGAGTAAATTCCCAAAGGTCCGGGCAAAAAATCGCTAGGGACCCGGCGGGGTCGGATGTGCAAGTAATACCAAACTACCCTTCAACCAAATAATAAGCATCCTGCCGGACTCATTTTTCAGGTTAGTACCTTGACAAGACCATTGATATTTTATAAATTTATCATTAATAACATCCGCAATGAGGGCCAAAAATGGGTATCAAAAATATTTTGCTTCGAACAGCAAATCATTTGGTATGTATATTTGGTGTATTTCAACAAAAGCTTCCTGTTTTTTACCGTGGACACATTTTATGGCTCCACAAAAATTCATGGGAATCTTTATATTCTCGATATGAGCCATACATGGCAAAAACGTTAGAAGAAAATCTGAAAAATGGTGATACTTTCTTTGATGTTGGAAGTAACAAGGGTTGGTTTAGCTTGCTGGCGTCAAAAATTGTTGGACCTCATGGGAAAGTTTTTGCTTTTGAACCAGCGCCTGAGGTTTTTGAACTTCTGAAAAACAATACAAAAGGGGTGCAAAATATTAAGCCGACTCAAGCGGGTGTCGGCAGTATTAACGGAAAACTAACCTTTGCATCCCAGGGTACATCATCGGCTGGTTCGTTTGTTGAGAATGTCACCAAGATTAACGAGCAATACCTTAAAGACATTCCAATTCTTGGGGTTGATGTTCCCATTTGTACCTTGGATAGCCTTATTCAAGATCTTGGAACAATTCCTAACCTTATAAAAATAGACGTGGAAGGATTTGAGCTGGAAGTTTTAAAGGGGGCAAAAAACTTATTGGGAACTCATACACCAAAAATAATTATGGAAATTCACCCAAAGCAGCTCCAATTGAGCGGTGGTTCAGAGGAGCAAGTCTTTAATATTCTTTCCGAAAACAAGTACACTTGGACTATTATTGACAAAAATCCAAATTCCTTATATACAATTTTGGCTAAAGCGCCGTCCTAGTAGGTCCCCGTTCAATCGTTCCCGAGGCGACTGGCGCTCTGGATCATCACACGGTCAAAAATCCGCGCGAAGTCCGCAAGGGGAAGCATGAATTTCCCTTTTTTTGTTTCATAACCGGTTCGCGGTCCCGAGCCACCTTCGGGCATAAAATCTTTGCCCCACGGATTCCACATCGTAACCTGACGCGTGGTCGGGTCGTACCCCAACACGGCGTAGGCGTGGGTAGGAACAAGACCGGGAGGCAGGGACCGTCGATCCGTTCCCGCGCATACAAGACGCTTTTCCTCCATGGCGGATCGGAAACTATAATCCAGTTGCCTCATCACATCGTTAAGCCCATCCTCCACGATGATTTGGTTGAGGATAGCTTTGCGGCCTGTTAGCATCTGGATGACCGTGGTGGGATTGCCTCCACCTCCCGCACGATCGAGCGCGTTGCCAAACGATTCCCTCTGAAGTTTCAGTAGCGCCGTTCCCCATGCTTTTTCGATGATCGAGATCCATGTCCCCTGATCTGCCGATGTGGCGGCCAGTGCCCTTTCCGAATCGCTGAGCCCGTCCACAACAATCGAAGCACCATGAAACTGGACCTCGACCCGGTCGTCCGGAAGTTCCTTGAACATTGCCCGGAGTTTGTCCGGGTGGAGGTTCGCTTGGGCTCCCATGGTCGCTATCAAATAGCAATCCCCTTCGAGCCCCTGGCGTATACCATCGATTTGTGGCGCACCCGGGCCAAACAACGGACCCCGTGGGGCGTTAACTGCGGCCGCCAACAATTCAAATTGCTTGTTCCAGTTGAATAGTCCCAATGGCCTTCGCGCGGGCTCCCGAACCTGTTCGAGGCGGATCGCACTAACCCGCAAGCCCGGTTCCCGAAGAATGGTATGAAGTGTGGCGATGGCCGCCGCCTCATCCCCTTTGTTGGACTTGTCCGCGATGGCTCGGGTCGACTCCCTTAGGGTGATATAACCATCCGCATCCTTGTCCCAACGGGAAAAGCCCACCGTTGCCGCTTTGGTGAACCTGGCGGCGATTTCGGCTTGAGAGGGTGCAGGAGTGTCGACCTGTTGGGAAATGGACAGTGTCAAAACCATGAGGGAGGAGGCGATAATCATGATAAGGACTCCTCGGGTTTCGTTAGGACATTGTGGGACGAAATTGGGCTGGAAACTTACAAAAGCCTAAAGGACCACCTTATATTCTAAGTTGTTGGCGGCCCATAATACCCCTTAATTTGCCCCTATTCCCCCGGATTTGCCCCAAACCGGCAGGGTATTTGCGTTTTGGGGCATAGGGATTCGACTCGCGGCGCTCCAGCTTCCTCGCTAAAATATCTTTTTGTTCTTTCCGGGGGTTGGTTCGGCATGGATATCTCCCAGTGGGTTATTTCCCTTCTTGTGCTTACCGCCCTGGAAATCATCCTTGGCATCGACAACATCATTTTTCTCACCATTCTGGCGGGCCGACTTCCGCCCAAACAGCAACCCTTGGCCCGGCGTGTGGGACTGCTTGCGGCTTTGGTGACCCGTTTGGGCCTACTTTTTGCCGTGAATCTTTTGATGGGTCTGACCGAGCCGATTGTGGAAATCCCGGAGGTCCCAAGAATCCTGAACAAGACTCTCCACCTTTCGCTCAAGGACCTGATTCTGGTTGCTGGGGGACTGTTTCTGGTCGCCAAAAGCGTCATGGAAATCCATCACAAACTCGAAGGCGAGCAGGATGAGCTATCCGGGCCAAAACGAACCTTCGCTTCGTTCTGGATGGTGGTTGGCCAGATCGCCGTGATTGATATCATTTTCTCGCTCGATTCGGTCATTACCGCCGTGGGAATGGCAAGGGAACTTTCGATTATCATTACCGCCATGGTGATCACGATCGGCATCATGGTCATCGCCAGCGAGCCTGTCGCCGGCCTCGTCGAGAAACATCCGACCTTAAAGATTCTTGGGCTTTCCTTCCTGATACTGATCGGATTCCTGCTCGTGCTTGAGGGTTTCCACCAGGAGGTCCAGAAAGGTTACATCTATTTCACCATGGCTTTTGCTTTGGGAGTGGAAGCGATCAACATCCGGGTCCGTCCGGGCAAACCCGTTAACCTCAATGAACCCGACATGCCCCAAATCGATTCCGAAGGCGCCATCATTGAAAAGTCGCCTTCCTCAACCCCAAAACAGTCCTAATCCGCAAATCACTATCATCGAAAACCAGGACGGGTCCAAATGAGCCAGGATGCGCAAACCGCTGCCAACAAGACCCTGGGAGCAGGCTGGGAAGATCCCGGTTGTCCTGTCTGTGGCGAACACTCACGGGACAACCTCCTCCAGGCGCAGGTTTGCCCGCCGGGAGGAAATCCCCAGGATGTTTCGATCGCGCGTTGTGCGGGTTGCGGGTTCACCTACACAGCCCCCAGGCCCGATCAGACTCTAATTGGATCCTTTTATTCCAGCGATTACAAGCCACACCAGACAACCCGCAAATCCCAGAAAAAAGAAAAGGGGAAATCGGGTGGTCGCTTTGGGGAATTACCCGAACGCAAAGGGATGTCCCCGTTCGGCCAAGCCAGGTTGCTCGATTTTGGTTGCGGGTCGGGATCGTACCTGGTCCGAATGAAAGCCCAGGGGTGGACGGTCACCGGAATCGACGCCAGTCCGACCATGGCGCAAACCCTGACCGAACAGGGTTGGGAAGTCCTTCAGGGTAGCCTGCCTCATCCGGGGCTGGAAGGTCGCAAATTCGAAGTCATCACCATGTGGCACTCGCTTGAACATGTCCACGATCCGGTTGCGGTTCTCAAGGCGGCGGAAAAACTGCTTATTCCCGGTGGCAAACTGGTTGTGGCTGTTCCCGCCCTTGATTCGTGGAACTTCCAGGCGTTTGGCGGGGATTGGCTGGGGGTGGATTTGCCCATCCACCTAAGTCATTTCACGGCGAAATCCCTGGGAGATGTGGCGATCCGGGCGGGACTGCGAGTCGATAACATCGGTCGTTTGAACCATTCCTCGTGGATGCGCCAAAGCGGCATCAACATGCACAAACGGCTGGGATCCAGGGCGCCTCTCTGGGCGAAGCTGTTGCGCAACCGGACCTTTTCGAGTCTTTGGGCCTCTTGGGTTCACCGGGTAAAAAAGCAGGCGGATGTTTTGATACTCAGGGCTTCCCGGACTTCATAGATCGGATAAAGTCTTTTTTGCCGAAAGGCTTTGAACCTACCAGGCAATTCCAACAAATTTCAAATGGTTTCTTTTGCCTCTGCAAAAGACCGCGACCCCGGAGCCCTTGCGGGATCCGGGGTCTGTAGCCTGCGGCCTTTGGGGCGAACCGATTAAAGTTCAGCCTTTTCCTCGATTTTGCGACGGACCAGCTCCGAGAGGAGCGCGGTGTCGAAAGGCTTCTTGAACACTTCGTTGAGCCCGTAGCTTTCGATGAGCTTCTCGGGAGCAGCTTCGTCTTCGGAAGCCATCGCGATGATAACGGTCTGTTCGTAGGCGGGATTCTTGCGGAGATTGACCGCCATTTGCAGCCCTTCGCTGCGTCCCATGGCCAGATCGACGATAATGGTGTCCGGGTGGAAACTTTCCGCCTGGATACCAGCCTCGAAACCGCTGTTGGCGATCTCGTAGCGGAAGTCATCCGCTTCGGGCATCAGATTCTTGAGGCGATCGATGAAGATCTTTTCCGCACCAATCACAAGGATCTTGTGCCAGCCTTCCTTCTCAAGTTCGCCCAAAGGCATGTCATGATCTTTGAGGAAACGGATCAGGTGATCGCGGGGTATGCGCCTGTCCTGGCTTCCTGGAATACGGTAACCGCGAAGGCGTCCGGAATCGAACCATTTGGAAACGGTGCGGGGAGCAACCTTGCAGATGCGGGCAACTTGGCCCGTAGTGAAAACATCCTTTTTCATGAGTCAAGAACTCCCTGGGGGGGTGGCAGGCTAGGGAACCCATTTCTTGTCCTCTGGGGATGACAAGTCCTGGGTTCACCGCCGTCCTGGGATCCCCGGACGCCTCATGCGGCCGGAAGTGATCTTTTGAAACGGCGGGCGGGTTCCGCAATCTCGGGTCGAACAGCTAAGGAATCCTTTCCCAGCCGGGGTCTTCGAACCGGTCATTACGGCATGGCCAGATCTTTGGGTCGGAAAACCGTTTCGGCTTCTTGCCTTGCGGTGGGTCTTTCCGGAACCCATCAATCTCGCCAAGCATTCCATCGGCAAATCCCAGAAAAGGATTAAGAAAAAGAGCCAGATTATTCAGGTTCTGCTGATTTGCTCTCTTTCGTCGGTTACCCGTTTCGCCCCAATTACGCCACTTTGGGCGATCCTGCCCGCCTTTCCCGCTTTGACATTTCGGGCGGTATATTCCGTTGTCCGGGTCAATTCAGGGGCTTTCCGAGCCCCAAAATGCAAATTTGCTGGACAAATCGCTCCGTACAAACTTGGCTGGATTGATCTTTTCCCCCAAAACCCGCAAGTTTGAAATATCAGGTCAACCTTCCGATTCTCCAAACACAGTTCCTTCCCCGAGATCGATTTCATGCCGCATCAGGATCCGCGCTTCCCCCAACTCATCCAGGTTTTCTTCCCCGAATTTTTGGACCTCTTTTTCCCCGAGTGGGCCGCACGGCTGGACCTCCCCTCGACGCAATGGATGAAACCCGACCAACTTCCCCACCAAACCGGGGAGTCGACCCAACCCTTCGACCTGGTCGCCAAACTCAAGGTCCGGGCTTCACCGCACGAAAATGCCGCCCCCGAATTCGGCGGATCCAACTCCGAGTGCTTTGTGGTCCTGTACTTCGATTTCGCGGAATCAGGGGCCCCTTCCGACAAACAGATGCCGACCTATCATCTGCAACTGCATCAACTAACCGGGTTGCCTGTCCTTCCTCTGGTGATCTATGGGAGAGCAAAAAGCGATGGAGTGGGCATCCTTTCCTGGCGGGAGTCTTTTTTTGATCTGGAAACCCAAGTGGTTCGCTATCTTTATGTGGCTCTGAAAGGACTTAGCGGAATAGACTATCTGGCGACCGGCAATCCGATCGGGGTCGCTTTGGCGACGCTCATGGCTATTGCGCCCGATAAAGTGGTCTGGCTGGGGGCGGAAGCGCTCCGGACCATTTTCCGGTCCAACCGGACCGATGCGGAAAAATTCCTGCTCGGGGAGTTCATTCAGGCGAACCTCCCCCTGTACGATGCCCAAAAACAGGCGTTTGAAGACCTTCTGGCCACCGAACCCTACGCGGAAATCGCAAACATGAACCAGACCAGTTATGAAAAAGGCGTCCAACAGGGGCTAATCACCGCGGTTCTGGCTTCGCTCGAAGGGCGTTTTGACAACATCTCCGTGGAAACTTCCGAAAAAGTTGCCTCCCTCGAGCAGCCTGAACTCCTTTCCCTCTTACGAGCCATTCCCCGGGCCGACCTGATCGAAGACCTCCCCCTGATCGATGATCACTTGGCGGAGCATGAATAGCGGCAAACTGTGCCCGGCTTGATCCGGACTGGCGGTTCGGCCGATGATAACGATTCGCATATTACCGCTTTTGGGCGGAGCTTGGGGGCCCGGGTATGTGGCGCACACTTTTTGGTGTCACCTTTTTGCTAATTCTGGGTTGCGGCCCGGAAACGAAGACCGCCAGTAAATCCGAAACTCCCAAGGCCGAAGCTGCTGCCCCCGATCTGGGACAGTCTTTCGACCAGGCGACCCGCTCCGCGGACGATCCGCCCAAAGATGCTCCCAAACCGGTCGATCAGACAATGACCAAAAAATCCGCCTTCAAGGTGGTCGAACAGGTTAAAGAGGTCTGGCCCAAAATTTCTCTGACTGATGCCTCAGGAAAACCCCGCCCGATCCGGGTACGGATGGAAACTTCGTTGGGCCCAATCGTTTTGGAGCTTCGTCCAGACTGGGCCCCCAATCATGTGCGCAATTTTTTGGCGCTGGCCCGGGTGGGCTATTTTGAAGGTCTTCGGGTGGAGCGGATCACCCAAATGGAAACACCCCAGGGTCCCCGCGTCAGCTGGCTGGAAGCCGGGTGTCCCTTGGGCGATGGAAAAATCCCCTCCGGAAGCATCGGATACTGGCTTCGGGATGAAAAAGTTCCAGCTGAAGCCACAGGCGAGGGTCTGGTTGGCGCCTGTCGCGATGGTCCGGCCGATTCTGGCGCCACCCGCTTCTTTCTGTCGTTACAGTCCCAACGAGCCGAGGGAGATGATCGCACTTTCTTCGGACGGGTGGTGCAGGGAATGGAAATTGTGCGTAAGATAAGTCTTAGGCCGGTCATCGTCTTGGAGGATGAGCCGCCTGGTAGCTACTCCCCTGAAACGCCCGTCGAGATTCTCCGGGTGGTTGAGGAAATGGCAAATCCGGGTGCGACTCTTCCCAAACCCTGACCGGTCGACCCATTCTGGCAACGGACGGGGCCTTTTGGCCGCGTCGGGGCGCCGGGAGGGGACCCACGCGAAGGAAAGTCTTGAACCTGGTCAGGCCGGAAGGAGCAGCCATAAGGGACCGTACCTTGCGCAGTGGATGATCCTCTTCCGGCGCCGCGACGCGGCCCCTTTTCTTCTTCGTCTTCCCTACAATTTTCCCAAGCGACCTTTTTTGATGTGGATGCCCGCATCCGTTCCCCATTGCCTGACTTTTCATAAGGCAGACAACTTTTGAGGGGTGTGAGTTACCTTGGCCGATCCGTCTTCCAATTACACCGTCATCGCCCGCCGTTACCGCCCGGTGGGTTTTGAGGATTTGATCGGGCAGGAGCATGTCGCCAACGCCCTGAAAAATGCGGTCTCTTCCGGCCGCATTGCCCATGCCTATTTGTTCACAGGCGTGCGCGGAGTCGGAAAGACCTCAGTCGCCCGGATCATGGCCCGGGCCCTCAACTGTGTCAAAGGGCCAACCGCCGAACCTTGTGGAACTTGTGAGATCTGCAAAGCAATCACCGCGGGCGAGGATGTCGATGTCCTGGAAATCGACGGCGCTTCCAATCGCGGTATCGACCGGATCCGCGAAATCCGGGCCAATGTCCAATACCTCCCCAGTCGCGCCCGTTTCAAAATCTACATCATCGACGAAGTCCACATGCTGACCGAGGAGGCGTTCAACGCCCTCCTCAAAACGCTCGAAGAACCCCCCCCTCATGTGAAGTTTTTCTTCGCCACGACTGATCCCCAGGAAATCCCGATCACCATCCTAAGTCGATGCCAGCGCTTTAATCTCGCCGGCATCGCCCAGGACAAGATCCTTGAACATCTCAAGCGCATTGTCACCAAGGAAAAGATGAAGGCGGATGAGGATGCCCTGCGTCTCATTGCCCGTCGCGCTTCGGGATCGATGCGCGATGCGCAATCGCTTTTGGACCAACTCCTTGCCTTCTCCGGGGGCGAGCTGACCACCGATTCGGTCCGCCAACTCCTTGGCTCGGCCGATGATGAGCGGATGGGACAGATCGCCGCGGCGATCATCGCCGATGATGTTTCCGGGCTTTTGCGTCTGGTCGAGCTTTGCGCCTCCGAGGGACTTCCCCTTGTGGAGCTTCTCGATCAGCTCATCGCCTATTGGCGCGATCTGATGGCGATCCAGGTGGCAGGCGATCAGGCTCCCGGTCTTACCATCGGGCCCGGACTCAAAGCCAAGGTCATCGAACAGGCCAAGGGGCTATCGCTTGACCAGATCACCGCCGGGATGGACTTGTTGGCGGCCACCCGTCAAAAGCTCAAGTTTTCGCCTTTGCCGAGGGCTTTGGTCGAGGTTGCACTGGTGCGCTTGGCCCGGCTGAAGGACCTGATCCCCCTGAGCCAACTGGCCCAGGCCGTCAGCCAGGGAACAATGCGTGCCAGCACCGCAAGCCCGGCGCAAACCGCCCCGCCGCAACAGCGCCCCGCGGCAACCGCCATGAGCTATACGGCCTCGGGCCCCGTAAAAAAAAACGACCTGAAGCCACCTGATAGCCCGCCTGCGGTGTCTTCCGCCCGTTCCACGCCCCCGGCACCCGCCCCGATGCACCGCCAAATGGGTTTGGCGCTCGAAGCCGATTCGCTGATTTCCGTCTGGGCCGAAACCCTTTCCGCCGTGGGTGGTCTCCACGAACGCGAACTGCGCCGTGGCACACCCAGGCTTCTGGGCGAGCGGGCCATCGTGCTCAGCTTTGGCGCCGGGCTCGAAAATTCTTGGTCCTATTGCAACGAAGGTCCACGGATTAAACGCGTTGAAGAAGCGCTCAAATCCGTTACAGGTGATGAATGCTCCATCCGTTTCGAACGCGATGGCTCCGTCCCCGAGGGGGCCGTTCCGGATGCCCCTGTTGTCGCGACCATCGACAAACAACAAGTAAGCGCCGCCCGCGAAGCGATGGCCCGCGCCGAACTGAACCCTGTTGTAAAACGCGCGGTCGAACTCTTTGATGGAAAAATCGTCCGCGTCGATGAGGGGTTTGGCGAAGAATAAAGACCGACAGCCTTTTTGGATCGCCTTTGGTCCTACTCCCCCAGAATCCGGTGGGCGTGATCGGAACTTTTGGCATACCACGATCCCGGACGGAAGGGGCGGACCTGGATCCCGCTTGGAATTTGCACCCCGTTGGAATCTTTTACTCCGGAACCATGGCTATCGATGATCAGGGGCGTCCCATCGGGTGATTGCCCCCAGTCTCCCAGCCACATGATCACATGGGAAATCTTCCCGGCTTTGCTTCGGACATAAATCAGGTCGGCGGGTTTTAGCGCCTTTTGCCACTCTTCCACGGAACCTTGTCCGGGAATCGTCTTGATCCGGATGGTGCGCCCCGATCCATGAATCGGTGCTTCGGTGATTTCCGCTTGTTTGTGGATGTCCGAATTGAGGGAAATACCCAGTCCCTGATTGTAAATGAACGATGTGAAATTCGAGCAGTCGAGCCCTTTTCCGGCATGTTGGGTTTCGCCTTTTTCGGGAGTGTGGTATCCCTCCGGCGGGTTCCAGTCGGGAATGTGGTGATGGCGATAGGCATACCCCTGATAGCGTAGTGCCGTGGCAATCACCCGGGCCCGTTGCCAATCTTCCGATTTTCCTTTGGCGTGCTCAGGCGGGGAATATTTGCGGGGTCGTGGACCCCAGGAACCAAGCTTTTTTTTAAGGCTTGGGGAATTCCATTCCCGAAAGGGTGTTTCTGACTCCTCGTGGGCCTCGCCTCGCGGACCCTTGAGCAAGTCCGGAATCAGGTCCTCTGTCGACCAGGGGAGCTTCACCGAATAGGGAGAGTTGTACCCATCCGCCTCGGGGTACCCATGAGCCTGGGTCGATAATTCACCCGTTGGAAGCCCCAGACAAACTGCGGAACCGATCGCAACCATCGCAATGCAAATCCGTCCAAGCATAGCGCAGTTCCTCAAGCGAAGCTAAACCCTTCACATAGATCCTAACGCATATCGGTATTTCGGCGAACAGGGGAACTTGTTCCAATAGGCGCCAAAGGGCAATTTCCACAAGAACCCGTTAGGGAACTTTTGGATATCAAAAGCACATGAGGTGATACAATGCGTTTGGCCAAATTGCAGACGCTCGGTTTATTGGTACTCTGCTGCAGCTACATTGCCTTGGCGAGCGCCCAAGGTCCGACAAATCCCACAACCAATCCTCCTCCTTATATCCCATCCGCACCAAGTGTACCTTCCACCCAGGTACCCCCTTTGGATTCCACCAAAACATCGCCCTCCCGGACATCGCCTGGTGCTCCTGCTTTGGGTGGATCGCCCAAGACGGTCCCTGCCGCTCCAAAGGCCATGCTCCCGGTCAACATGGACATGGTCCTTTCCCGGGAAAATCCACGCAAATTGCTGGAAACGTTTTACTTCGCGATCGAAGGCGCCGATTTCCGCCCGGATCTCCTTGCGACCGCGGCCCAATGTCTCGACAACCGGATTCTGATGGCGGATGCGAACAATCTGGCGCTTTTTGCCGTCCATCTCAGCGAAGTTCTTGACCATTTTGACATCTCTCATATAGCTGCTCCCGAAAAACCTGCCGGCAATTCGTTCATTCTCCTCAAGGAGAAGGAATTCCAGATCACCATGCGTGAAATTCCCGGTGATGGGTGGAAATTCGATGCGGAAACGGTGATCGCGATTCCGGAAATGCGCCGTGACCTGACCCCTTTGCGGTCGGCGATGGGTGGTCAGGTCAAAGGGATGGTCGATGGCAGGCAAAGTCCCGAAGCCACCGCCCGGACCTTCCGCGCCGCCATCGCCCGGGGAGATTTTCTTGACGCATCATCATGCATTGATTCCACGGGCTACACATCCAGGCGCTGGGTCATGGAAGGGCCCGGCATCGCCCGGCAGCTCGCCTTGGTCATCCAGAGATGTGGTTTTGTTTTCGCCAACGAATTTCCCAATGATTCCAACGGACCCCGCTATACCTGGTTTGCCTCACCCCAGGGAATGATCTCGCTGGTAAGGGTCGCCAATCCCGCCGATGGCAAGGAGGGATGGGTATTCGACAGGACAACCATCCAATCATTACCCTCGCTGCTTCAGGCCATGAGGAAAATGCCTCCCGACCCAAGATGGACCCGGTTGGGCCTGGCACTCGACGACTCCATCCTTCGTGACGAGAGGATCATACAAAAGACAAAAAAGGGCGAGGAAATCCTCGAATCCAACAAGCGCCCCGAGGGCCTGCCAGTCGGCCTTGAAACGCCCAAAGCCACGCTGGACACATTCTTCAAGGAAATCGAGCGAACCAGGGTCACAAACAAAGCAAGCAAATCCCTCGAAGCGTGTCTCGACCTTGAACCCGCCCGCAAAAGGCTTGGCGTCAATGTCCGGGCTGGCCGCGCGGGGGTCATGCTCGACGCGATCCTTCGCAGCTTTGAACTCGACACCACCGTCGTGTCGGATGTTTGGAATGATGACCCCCAAACCCTCAAAGGCCCCAACGGAGCCGAAGTCACCCTTAGGCGAACCGAGGACGGATCATGGAAATTTGATTTTGACACGCTGATCCGCATGCCAGACATGTTTTCCAAACTTGGGCCGGGAATGAAAAACGCCCGGGAAAAGCTTCACGACTATGACACCCCAAGAAATACTTTCACCACATTTGAATGGTCGATGTATCAGGCCAAATTCAATCCATCCGAAATCCAGGCGGCCGTGGATTGCCTCGACCTTTCGGGAGTTCCACTTGCCGCCCGTGACACCATCGCGCCAAGACTCGCATGGAAAATCCGCTATATCATGGATCATGAAAATGTCTATTCCGGTCAGGCGCTCGGATCGACCACCAGGCGTTTCAATATCCCCCAACTGATATCCAATTTGCCTGATGGCAGACGCTGGTCACCCTATCGCGACGAAAGAGGCGATGCCCTGGTGATATCGCGCATGGCGGATGGACCACGAAAGGACAAATGGCTCTTCTCCGCCGACAGTCTGGACCGATGTGAAAGGCTTTTCCACAAAGTTATTGGCCTTGATATCCTTGACGAGGTTGCCAACGCGTATCCCAGGGAAAGTGATCCCAAAGACAGAATCGCCTATTGGTACCGTGAAGGCCCATCCTTTTTCGAGTGTCCCGCCGTATGGATGCACCTGAGGATGAGTCCGTTTTGGCGCGCCATGACCATAGGCGATATCACCATAGGACTCGAACGATGGCAATGGGTCGGTCTGATTCTTTGTATCGTCCTATCGTATCTTGTCGGCTGGTTGGGAACCCAGTGCATCAACCTTGTTGTGCTTTTTGGTTTGTCCAAATTGCGAAATACTTTGCCCAGGGGCACGGTTTTTCAAAGACTTGGTCCCATCCGGGTTATCTTCGGCTTCGCCATGCTCCTTTATGGTATCGAATGCCTGGATCTCCCCATGAAAATCGAGATCGCTCTCCTGCCCATTTGCAAAACCATCTGGGCCCTGCTTCTTCTTTGGACTTCGCTTGGACTTATCGACCTCGGACGCGACCTTTACTCGCACCGACACGACAACGAGGGCTCAAGCAGCTTCCAGGATTTGTTGCTGCCAACGGTGGTTGGGCTTATCAAAGCTTTCTTTATTCTAGGATTTGGATACTATCTTATTCGGCTAATGGGAGATGAGGACCTTCTTGGCCGCATCCTTGCCGGCGTTGGTATCCTCACACTGGGTGTGTCCCTTGCCGCACAGGACGCAATCAAAAACTACTTTGGCACCTTGCTTCTTGCTTCCGAGCGTCCCTTCCGCATAGGCGACCGGGTCCGTCTCGAAAAGGCCGAAGGCGTTATCGAACGGGTGGGCTATCGCTCGACCCGTATCCGGACAGACAAGGGTTCACTCATCACCCTGCCCAATTCCAAAGTGATCGAAGGCGCGGTTGAAAACCTCGGCAGACGCAACCGCCACTTTGAACGCATGGCCTTGCCGCTTTCCTCCATGCCCGAAGAGGCGCCCGCGGCGATATTGGAAAATGAGATCCGATCGATCCTTGTTGCCCTTTGTCCAAGAGTGAAAAAACCACCGTTTGTCGATGTCACCCTGGGTGAGGCCGGGCCTTTGCTTGTCATCAACGCATGGGTTCCCGGTTGGGGTGGCGCCGCCGCAATACAGGCCCGGGACAAACTTTTGGTCCAGATCGCCTCGGTGGTCGCCGCTCATGGTTTGGTCATCACCGGCCCACCACAAACTCCCATTACGGTTTCGATTACACCGCAGCAATCCCTGATCAAATCCATCTAGACCAAGCCAGATCCCTTCTTTTGAGTGGGATTCCCGAGTCATAACACGCCCCCGGAAGGTTTCCTCCCGGGGGCGTATTTTATTCTCCGGCAGGTGTGATGATACCCTTGGCGCTCCGCTCGCGTACCTCGGCCAGGGTCTGGTCAACAATCAGGTCGCCATTGCGGAAAACGACCCGCATCTGATCTTCCCTGGGATCACTTGCGGGCACAGTCTTCAAATACGATCCGGTATGGGTCTGTTCCAAAACCAGCTTCAGTCGCCCCGATTTGGATCGTTTGCCCGAATCCGTGATCGGTTGCTTGAACACATCCCGTTCCTTGCCGTTGACCCGGGCCGAGGAACATTTGAAGGCGAAGCGCTGCGTATCCCGGTTCAATTTCTGGAGCAATCCGCCCCCACTTCCAAAAGTCAGATTATCCGCCGACCATCCCGCATCCTGCATCGCCGAGAGAATGCGCCCCAACATGGCGAAGTCGATTCCATCCCCCTGGATCACACGGACCTTGGGGCATAAGACCCGATACCCCTTGTTGTTGATGGAGAATCCGAACTTCTCCCCGAGGATCTCAAGCACCCTCACGACGACTGTTGGAGGATCGCCTGAATCGGGTCGGACGACAAGAACTCCGTCCCGCGCCAGAACCTCCTTCTTGAGGACTCCTCCCCAGATCTCGGCGCAACAATTGAAGATGTCGTAACTGTCGCTGACGGTGGCCACGAGACCGGTTGGATATTGCCTGAGCATGTTGCGACAGGCATCCACTTCGTGCTCCCGGCCCCAAGCAGTGATGGTGCTGTGTTCGGCCGCGGGAATCGAAAACCCGGCCATCGGCTCGTGATAAAAGTTGCGAAGCCAGACAAGCCCGGCAACGGTGTCCGTTCCCCGAAAATTAACCAGATGCGCCCCGGCCCCAATTCCTGCCTGTTCGGGACAGGTGACTCCGCGAAAGCCGAAATCGTGAAGTTTGAAATCGATCAGGGAAGGGTCCCCGGTTTCGGCGAGGTAATGGGCAATCACCCCTTTCATCGCTCGACTTTGTGTCGCAACGGTTGAGGGGTAC
>Ga0164294_10002133_pt1 | contig 18050 bp, 12 predicted proteins | sample GEODES005metaG_FD_111479 | JGI IMG/M metagenome (GOLD analysis project Ga0164294, IMG submission 111479) | Oligotrophic lake water microbial communities from Sparkling Lake, Wisconsin, USA - GEODES005 metaG | ecosystem: Environmental > Aquatic > Freshwater > Lake | place: USA: Sparkling Lake...
CTTTGACGTGGAACTGGGTTACCCCGCCAAAAGCCAAATTCCGGCGTTGCGCACCGCTTTGATTGCCGCGGCCAAGGGTGTGGCGGGCGTGGACAACGTGTCTGCCAATGTGACGGTGAACATTGTCGCCCACTCTGCCCAACGTGGCGTGGCCTTGCTGCCGCAGGTCAAAAACATCGTGGCGGTGGCCTCGGGCAAGGGGGGGGTGGGCAAAAGCACCACCGCCGTCAATTTGGCGTTGGCGCTGGCCGCAGAAGGGGCCCAAGTGGGTTTGCTGGATGCCGATATTTATGGTCCCAGCCAGCCCATGATGATGGGGATAGAGGGTCGTCCAGAGAGCGAAGACGGCCAGACTATGGAGCCGATGGAAAATTACGGCGTGCAGGTGATGTCGATTGGTTTTTTGGTCAACCAGGACGAGGCCATGATCTGGCGAGGTCCCATGGCCACGCAGGCACTTGAACAATTGCTGCGACAAACCAACTGGAAAGCCCTGGACTATTTGATTGTCGATATGCCACCTGGCACGGGTGATATTCAACTGACTTTAAGTCAGCGGGTGCCCATGACCGGAGCGGTGATCGTGACCACGCCGCAAGATATCGCCCTTTTGGATGCCAAAAAGGGCATCAAAATGTTCGAGAAGGTCGGCGTGCCGATTCTCGGTTTGGTGGAGAACATGGCGGTGCACGTGTGCACGAACTGCGGCCATGTGGAGCATATTTTTGGCGCCGATGGCGGCAAAAAATTAGCGGCCAGTTACGGCATGGATTATTTGGGCGCCTTGCCCCTGAACATGCAGATCCGTTTGCAAGCTGACAGCGGTAAACCCACAGTGGTGTCGGACCCGGATGGCGAAGTGGCTTTGATTTACAAGGCCATGGCCCGTCAGGTCGCAGTCAAGATTGCCTCTAAAGCCAAAGACTTTTCCAGTAAATTCCCCAGCATCAAGATCAGCAAGGACACGTGATGGGTTAACCTGCTCGCATGAGCACCCATTTTGAAACCCTGCAGCAAAGCGCCGCGTACCCTGATGGCTTTAGCGTGGTGGCGCCCATCGACATAGGGCCCAAGGACATCTGGCCACGCAAGCCCAGCTACTTTATTCGCCATGTTGAAAGCCCGCAAGTAGCTGCAGAGACATTGGAACCGATTGAATCAGCCCTTGGCCCTTGCCCCGCAGTTGCAATTTCATCTGCTCCTTCAACTTCTGCGACTGCGGTTCACCGCAGTTTATTTGTCGGACAGTTTGGCTTGGTGCCTGCTTGGGTCAAGTCAGCTTCAGATGCGAAATTGCGCTCCACCAAGCTCGTCAATGCACGCCATGAAACCATCACCACTTCCCATAATTTCCGTGATGCCTGGTTGGCCGGGCAGCGTTGCATTGTGCCCATGATGGCATTCTTTGAAGACGATTTTCGATCGGGTAAAGCCATAGCCACGCGCATCTCACGCATCGACGGCAAGCCCATGGGGGCCGCCGGCGTGTGGTGCCGTTGGGTGGGCGCTGGCGATGAAGAGATCATCAGCTTTACCTTGCTGACCGTGAATGCCAACAGCCATGCGCTGATGCACCGTTACCAAAACCCGGGTTCCGAAAAGCGCATGCCGGTGATTTTGAGTGAAGGGGCTTATGACGCTTATTTGTCGGCAAGGCCGGAGAAGGCCAAAGAGTTCATGCGCCCCTTTGCAACCGAACGCTTGCACGCCAATCCGGTGGAGCGCAAAGCCGACAAACTGCCAAGAACGTAGCGGCTCAGGCTTGGCGCCTTGCCCGGCATGACAGTCGGCAACGACAAGATCGGTCCTTCAGTTGAAGGCGAGTTTCAACATTTCCGCTTCGATCGCCCGGGCTGATTTTTTGAGAAAGGGGTTGCCCACCTCACTGCCGGCGCGGCCTTCATCAAACGCTGCTTGGTAGCCGTCACGCAAAGGCCAGACGGCCTCAAGCAATTCAAAGCCAGCGTCTTGAATCGTTTGTTGCGCTTGCAGCAATTGTTTTTCAGAGCGGCCTGTGAGTGACAAAACAACCACAATTTTGGCACCCACGGCTTTGGTTTTGGACAGCCTGCGGGCCAAAGCCAATGTGGGCCGCAAGTCATCCATGGAGGTGCCTGAGGGCAAAAAAACCACATCACTTTCTTGACTCACCTCGGCGGTCAAATCGTCAGCCAACCCTCGGGTATCGACCACCACAAGGTCATAAGCTTCAACGGTTTTACGGAGCTTTTTCAAACTTTTAAAAGCCCGCGCTTCAACTTCGGGTTCGATGCCGTTTTTCAATCGCGTAGCCGCCCATTCGACACAAGAGAGTTGCTCCAGATCAAAGTCACCGATCAGCACACGGTGCCCCTTGCCAGCGCCGTAAACAGCCAAGATGCGTGCCAAGGAACTTTTGCCTACGCCGCCTTTTTGTCCAATGAATGAAGCAATCCGCATGTCTGAGTCTTTCTAAAAAATTAAACTGTATAAATAATATAGACCGTTTAAATTTTGAGATCAAGTATCAAGCTCAATTATCTTTTTCTCTCAATTTAAAGCGTTGAATTTTCCCTGTGGCGGTTTTGGGCAACTCGCTGACAAACTCAATAAAACGCGGATATTTGTAGGGCGCCAAATGCGCTTTGGCGAATGCTTTGACCTCTTCTTCGTTCAGGCTTTGACCTGACTTGAGCACAATGAAGGCCTTGGTCTTGACCAAGCCATCTGCACCTGTTTTGCCGATCACCGCGGCTTCCAAAATCGCAGGATGCGTCACCAGCATGGATTCGACTACAAACGGTGACACATAAATGCCGCTGACCTTGAGCATGTCGTCATTGCGACCAGCATAAGTGTAGTAACCGTCGGTATCGCGGCTGTATTTGTCACCGCTTTTTGTCCAGACGCCTTGAAAGGTGTCGCGCGTTTTGTCACGGTTGTTCCAGTACATCAGCGCGCTGCTGGGGCCTTGAATGTAGAGGTCGCCTATCTCGTTGGGGCTGTTCACTAACTGGCCGTCTTCGCTGCGCAGTTGCACTTCATAGCCAGGGACAGCTTTCCCGGTGGTGCCGTAACGCACGTCACCGGGCCGGTTGGACAAGAACACATGCAACATTTCGGTGGAGCCAATGCCATCAATCACTTCGCAACCAAAGTGCGCCGCCCACCGTTCACCAATGTCTCGCGGCAAGGCCTCGCCAGCCGAAGAGCACAGGCGCAAGGCCACTTGGGATGGGGCCGGTAAGTCGGCACTGGCCAGCATGCCGCCGTAGCCGGTGGGCGCGCCGTAAAACACCGTGGCTTGGTGCTCGACCAGGCGTTTGAAAACCGCTTGCGGTGTGGGGCGCTCGGCCATCAACACCACCGTGGCGCCCACGGTCAGGGGGAATGTCAGGGCGTTGCCCAAACCATAGGCAAAAAACAGCTTGGCCGCTGAAAAAACCACATCGCTTTCCCGCAGCGTGAGGACGCCTTTGCCATACAGCTCGGCCGTCCAGTACAAATTGCCCTGGGTGTGAACGGTTCCTTTGGGCTGACCGGTAGAGCCTGACGAGTACAACCAAAAAGCAGGTTCATCGGCCAAAGTCGGCGCGGGCAGGGCGGATTCGAGCGTGGTCCAGTCGGCCATGTTGATGGCGCCTTCTGGCAAGGCGCCGGTCGGGCGCGACACCACAAGGTGTTGGACCTCATGTCTGCCCAAGGCCAAAGCGTTTTGCAAAGTCGGCAGCAACGCCCCGGAAACCAAGACGGCTTGGGCGCGGCTGTTAGACAGCATGAAGGCATAGTCTTCGTTCGTGAGCAAGGTGTTGACGGCCACCGGCACCACCCCGGCGTAAAGCGCGCCCAAAAAGGCCACGATCCAGTCGCTGCTGTCATGCATCAGCAAAAGCACGCGTTCTTCGCGCTTCAGGCTCAGAGCACGAAGGCCGGTGGCAAAGCGCTGCACTTGCAGGTCCAAGTCGCCATAGCTGAGGGTGCCTACGTCATCGATCACGGCGGTCTTGCCGTGGCGCGCCTGGTTGGCCAGCAGCAGATGCTGGGCAAAGTTGAATGCACCAGGCGGTGCAACCGTCTTATTGCGGGTCATGGTCGGTCTCGTTTTGTAAGATGCATTAAAAAGCTGGTCGAGAATCTCTACTGGCTGTATAAATGCATTATTTTGCTTGTGTCTTAGTATGCAGTAAAGTGCATGTTTTGGGTGTGCGTTGACATGAGGGTTTTCCCTCTGTAAAGCCTTCAAGGCGAACAATGGAGAGTTCTGTGACCGTGGAAATTCCAGTGACCGACACCGCAGCGCACACAGATGCAGCACCCGTGAGTCAGACCGAGGCCGCAACAATTGCCGCTCATGAAGTGGCACGCAGTCCGTTTTTGGTGGCCTTGGGTGAGCGCGTGCGCAATTTGCGCTCACGCCAAGGCTTGACGCGCAAGTCCGTGGCGCTGGCTGCTGCTGTGTCTGAGCGTCACTTGGCCAACTTGGAATATGGCACTGGCAATGTCTCCGTCTTGGTGTTGTTGCAAGTGGCGCATGCCCTGCAATGCTCGTTGGCCGAATTGCTGGGCGACATCACCACCAGCTCGCCCGAATGGTTGCTGATTCGCGAGTTGCTGGGCAAGCGAAACGAGGCTGATTTGCGCCGTGCCCGCCTGCAACTGGGCGAGATGTTTGGCGAAGGCAGCGACGCCCGTGCTCGGCAAAACCGGATCGCCTTGATCGGCCTGCGCGGCGCTGGCAAAACCACGCTGGGCCAGCGTTTGGCCGACGATTTGGGTTTTCCGTTCATGGAGTTGTCACGCCAAATTGAAAAGGTTGCCGGATGCCAGATCAGCGAAATTCACAACCTGTACGGCGCGCATGCCTACCGCCGATACGAGCGACGCGCGCTCGAAGAAGCGATTCAAATTTACCCCGAGGTGGTGATCGCCACGCCGGGCGGTTTGGTATCGGACTCGGCCAACTTCAACTTGCTGCTGTCGCACTGCGCCACCGTGTGGTTGCAGGCCGATGCTTCAGACCATATGGCCCGTGTGGCCGCTCAAGGCGATTTGCGCCCGATGGCGGCCAGTCGAGAGGCGATGCAAGACTTGAAACGCATTTTGGAAGGGCGCTCGGCGTTCTATTCCAAAGCCGATATCGCCATCAACACCAGCGCAGGCTCCGCCGATCAAGCCTTTTTCCAACTGCGCGATGCGGTGCGTAAGCAACTGGTGGCCGCCGTTTGACGGTTGGGGCGGCTTGTCAGAACCTAGGGTAATTACTTATTAAATGAATTAAAGTGCATATTGCGACACTCAACGATGAGAAATATAATTCACATCAACGCCATGCTGCAGAGCGGTGTGAATTGAATTTCAATTCATTGTTCACTTTTCGGAGATCCCATGGGTACCCTTTTGACCGTTGATTACCAGACAAATCCCGCCTGCTATAAGCACATCACCCTGGCATTTGATGGCGAGATCGCCACCTTGTCGATCAACATCAACGAAGATGCAGGCATCCGCCCTGGCTACAAACTCAAGCTCAACAGCTATGACCTGGGCGTGGACATTGAATTGCATGACGCGCTGCAGCGCATCCGTTTCGAGCACCCCGAAGTGCGTTCGGTGGTGGTGACCAGCGCCAAAGACCGCGTGTTCTGCTCGGGTGCCAACATCTTCATGCTGGGCGTCTCGAGCCATGGCTGGAAAGTGAATTTCTGCAAGTTCACCAACGAAACCCGCAACGGCATCGAAGACTCCAGCAAGCACGACGGCCTGAAATTCGTCGCGGCCTTGAACGGCGCTTGCGCTGGCGGTGGTTACGAGTTGGCCCTGGCTTGCGATGACATCGTGCTGGTCGATGACCGTTCCAGCGCCGTGTCTTTGCCCGAAGTGCCTTTGCTCGGCGTCTTGCCTGGCACCGGTGGTCTGACCCGTGTGACCGACAAGCGCCATGTACGCCACGATTTGGCCGATATTTTTTGCACCAGTGTGGAAGGTGTGCGTGGTCAAAAAGCCGTGGAATGGCGCTTGGTCGATGCGGTGGCCAAGCCTGCGGTGTTCAAAGACGTGGTGAAAGCGCGCGCCACCAAACTGGCCGCTGGCAGCAACCGTCCCGTGGGTGTGCAGGGGGTGACCTTGACCCCGCTGAACCGCAGCCTCGCGGCCGACGCACTGACTTACACCCACGTCAAGGTTGAAATCGATCGCGCCAAGCGCCTTGCCACTTTCACCGTCAAGGCGCCTGCCACGGCGCAACCCGCCGACATCGTTGGCATCGAAGCCGCAGGCGTGAACTGGTGGCCCTTGCAGATGGTGCGTGAACTGGATGACGCCGTTTTGCACATGCGCACCAACGAACTCGACATCGGCACTTGGGTCATCAAGACGGCCGGCGATGCCGCCGCTGTGCTGGCTTGTGACGCTGCACTGTTGGCCCACAAGGACCACTGGTTCGTGCGGGAGACCATCGGCCATCTGCGCCGCACGCTGGCCCGCATGGACGTGACCTCGCGCAGCCTGTTTGCCTTGGTCGAAGAAGGGACTTGTTTTGTTGGCACACTCGCCGAATTGGCGTTTTGCGCCGACCGCGTTTACATGCTGGCCCTGCCGGATGACGAAGCCAAGGCCCCCAAGATCCACTTGACCGAAATGAACTTCGGTTTCTTCCCCATGGTCAATGACCAGACCCGACTGCAACGCCGCTTTTATGAAGAAGTGCCTGCCATGGAAGCCGCTCGCGGTGCCATCGGCAAAGCACTGGACGCAGAAGCGGCCTTGGCTCTGGGCCTGGTCAGCGCAGCGCCGGACGACATCGACTGGGCTGACGAAATCCGTATGGCCTTAGAAGAGCGCTCGTCCATGTCGCCCGACGCCCTCACGGGCCTTGAAGCCAACCTGCGCTTTGCGCAAAAAGAAAATATGGCCACCCGCATCTTTGGCCGCTTGACCGCTTGGCAAAACTGGATCTTCCAGCGCCCCAACGCTGTCGGCGAAAAAGGCGCATTGAAGGTCTATGGCAAGGGCGAAAAAGTTCAGTTCGACATGAACCGAGTCTGAATACATGGGCGACAGATTTTTAGCTCTGACCCCAACCGATTTACAAACACCAAGAGAACAGCATGTCCGGTATCAACTACAGCGAAAAAATTCCCAACAACGTCAACCTGTCCGAAGACCGCACGCTGCAGCGCGCGCTGGAACAGTGGCAGCCCAACTTCATCAACTGGTGGGACGACATGGGCCCCGAAGGCTCCACCGACACGGATGTGTACTTGCGTACCGCTGTGAGCGTGGACCCACAAGGCTGGGCCCAGTTTGGCCACGTCAAGATGCGCGATTACCGTTGGGGTGTGTTCTTGAACCCCGGTGAGCAAGACCGCAAGATCCACTTTGGTGACAACATCGGTGAAAAAGCCTGGCAAGACGTGCCTGGCGAGCACCGGGCCAACCTGCGCCGGATCATCGTGACCCAAGGGGACACCGAGCCCGCTTCGGTCGAGCAGCAGCGCCACCTGGGCCTGACTGCCCCCAGCATGTACGACCTGCGCAACCTGTTCCAAATCAACGTCGAAGAAGGCCGCCATCTGTGGGCCATGGTGTACTTGCTGCACAAATACTTCGGCAAAGACGGCCGCGAAGAAGCCGATGCCTTGCTGCAACGCAACAGCGGCAGCGTGGACAATCCGCGCATCTTGCAGGCCTTCAATGAGAAGACCCCCGACTGGTTGTCGTTCTTCATGTTCACTTACTTCACTGACCGCGACGGCAAGTTCCAACTGTGTGCCCTGGCAGAATCCGCTTTTGATCCGCTGGCCCGCACCACCAAGTTCATGCTGACCGAAGAAGCGCACCACATGTTTGTGGGTGAGTCTGGCGTGAGCCGCACCATTCAGCGCACGGTGGACGTGATGAACCAGCTCAAAACCGACGATGTGGCCAAGCTGCGCGCGGCCGGCGTGATCGACCTGCCGACCCTCCAGCGTTACATCAACTTCCACTTTTCGGTGACCATCGACTTGTTCGGTGCCGACCAATCGTCCAACGCGGCGACCTTCTACAGCGCGGGCTTGAAAGGCCGCTATGAAGAAGGCAAGCGCGCAGACGACCACGTCTTGAAGGGCAACAGTTACAAGATTTTGTCGGTGGAAAATGGCACTTTGGTCGAGAAAGAAGTGCCGATGCTCAACGCCTTGAATGAAGTGCTGCGCGACGACTACATCACCGACTCGAAAGGGGGTATCGAGCGATGGAACCGCGTGATTGCCAAGGCCGGCATACCTTTTAAATTGACTGCACCCCACAAGGCATTCCACCGCAACATCGGTTCCTTGTCCGGTGCCAAGATCACGCCCGATGGCCGCGTGGTGACCGACGCCGAATGGATGGCCCAAGTGGGCGAATGGTTGCCCACCAACGAAGACCGCGCTTATGTGGCCAGCCTGATGGGCCGTGTCGTCGAGCCAGGCAAGTTCGCCAATTGGATCGCGCCGCCTGTGATGGGCATCAACCGCCAGCCTGTGGATTTTGATTACGTTCGCTTTAACTGATGTTCTGAGTTAACTGCTGCCGCCATGTTGGGGGCGGCAGTTGACAGAGCAAGAGGCGGGTTCCTCATGCGGTTACCGAAAATCGTCACCCGCCCCTTGCTCTGTCAACTGCATGGTGCGGCGCAAGCTGCTTCTTTGCCGTTAGACTGCCAGCGCATGCACAAACGCTGAAGAAACAAATGAAAGCCATGCCATGAGCACCGACACCATCGTCATCAAACAGCACGTCATCGACCCCGAAATCTGCATCCGCTGCAACACCTGCGAAGCCATCTGCCCCATCGGCGCCATCACCCATGACGCGATGAATTACGTCGTCAAGGCTGATATTTGCAACCTCTGCATGGACTGCATCGCCCCGTGCCCTACAGGTTCCATTGACAACTGGCGCATGGTGCCCAAGGCCAAGGCCTACAGCATCGAAGAACAATTGACTTGGTTTGAATTGCCCGCCGAGCTCAGCCCAGAAGAGCTCGCGCCTGCAGGTGGTGAAGACCTTGCGTTGCAATCGGTCCAAGCCTCGCTGCCAGATAACGTTTCAATGGAAACTTTGCAGAGCACCGCCGTGGTGGCGGGGACGCCCTCGGCCTCCTGGGGTGCCAGCATCCCGCCTTGGTCTGCAGCCCATGTGTACACCAACCTGTATGGCCCCAAGGCCGCTGAAAAAACCATTACCGCGACTGTGACCGGCAATGCGCGCGTGACTGAAGTGGGTAAACAGCCTGGGCAGCAAGACTACGACACGCACCACATCGTGCTCGATTTCGGTCACATGCCGTTCCCTGTCCTCGAAGGGCAGTCGATTGGTATCGTGCCGCCTGGCATGGACGCCAACGGCAAGGCGCACCATGCTCGCCAATACTCCATTGCCAGTCCGCGCAACGGTGAAAGACCCGGCTACAACAACTTGTCCCTGACCATCAAGCGTGTGCTCGAAGATCACGACGGCCAGCCCGTGCGCGGTGTGGGCTCCAATTACATGTGCGACTTGCAAGTCGGCGATAAAGTCCAGGTGATCGGGCCATTCGGTGCTAGCTTCTTGATGCCGAACCACCCCAAATCCAACATCGTGATGATTTGCACGGGTACAGGTTCTGCCCCAATGCGGGCCATGACCGAATGGCGTCGCCGCCAGCGGGCCAGTGGCAAGTTTGAAGGCGGCAAATTGATGCTGTTCTTTGGCGCCCGTACTCAGCAGGAGTTGCCTTACTTTGGTCCGCTGCAAAATTTGCCCAAAGATTTCATTGATATCGAATTCGCCTACTCCCGCACACCAGGTCAACCCAAGCGCTATGTTCAAGATGCCCTGCGTGACCGTTCGGCAGACCTTGCCCCTTTGTTGAAAGACAGCCACACTTTTTTCTATGTGTGTGGCTTGAAGAGCATGGAATCGGGCGTGGTGATGGCCTTGCAAGAGATTGCACAGCGTGCCGGTATGGATTGGGAGTTAGTCGGTGGTACGCTCAAGAAAGAAGGGCGATTGCACTTGGAAACCTATTGATTGAGGCGCATGCAGACCGACAAAACCACTGAAACCCGCATGGACCTGGAACAGGTCAGGGCGCAGTTGCGCAAGCCAAGGCCTCAGCTCAAAGGTCGCCAAGCGACCGACAAGGCGCTGGCCGAGGTCCGGGCATTGACCGGTCTGCCACCCCCAGGCGGTCATCGCCGCGACCTGTTGATCGAGTACTTGCACAGTCTCAACGACCACTACAACGCCCTGTTTGAAAGCCACATCGTGGCTTTGGCGGCCGAAATGCGCTTGTCCGTGGTCGAGGTGTTTGAGGTGGCATCTTTTTACCATCACTTTCAAATTTTGAAAGACGATGAGTCTGCGCCGCGCATCACCGTGAGAGTCTGCGACAGCCTGAGTTGCAGTCTGGCAGGAAGCGAATCACTGCTGCACCAATTGCAACTGCATATGAAAGCCGATGTCAGCGTGGTGAATGCGCCCTGCTTGGGACGCTGCGAACAGGCGCCTGCTGTGCAGGTGGGGCAACAGGCTGTGCCGCGAGCCACACTTGAAGAAGTGGTCAGGCGCGTAACTGACAACCAAACAACACCCCTTGACTTGCCACAGGCTCTTCGGCTTGAAGCTTATGTGCAGGCGGGAGGCTACCAATTGGCGCAGCGAGTGGCTGGCGCTGAACACGATGCCGAATCTGTCCTCCAAGTGCTGGAATCTTCTGGCTTGCGTGGCTTAGGGGGAGCGGGTTTTCCGGCTGGGCGAAAGTGGCGCATCGTGCGCAACCAGCCGGCTGGGCGCCTCATGGCGGTGAACATCGACGAGGGCGAACCCGGCACCTTTAAAGACCGCATTTGCCTTGAGAGGGACCCACACCGCTTTCTGGAAGGTGTGCTGATTGCCGCCAGTGTGGTGGGCTGTGAAGCGGTTTACATTTACTTGCGCGACGAATACCACGAGGCCCGTGTTCTTCTGACGCAAGAGCTGGCCGCGTTGCAGGCTGATCCGCCATGTGCCTTGCCCCGTATCGAGTTGCGCCGGGGTGCAGGTGCCTACATCTGCGGCGAAGAGTCGGCCATGATAGAAAGCATTGAAGGCAAGCGAGGGGCGCCGCGCCTGCGTCCGCCCTACATTGCGGAAGTTGGTTTGTTTGGCCGACCTACGCTGGCGCATAACTTCGAGACCTTGTACTGGATTCGCGAATTGATCGAGCAAGGCGCAGAAAGTTTTGTCGCCCAAGGTCGCCATGGCCGCAAGGGCTTGCGCCGCTTCAGTGTGAGCGGCCGCGTTAAAGTGCCGGGCGTCAAACTCGCGCCTGCAGGCATCACGCTGCGAGAACTGGTCGACGAATACTGCGGTGGTATGGCCGAGGGCCATGCCCTTTATGCCTACTTGCCTGGGGGGGCCAGCGGCGGCATCCTGCCCGCTCGTCTGGCCGATGTGCCGCTCGACTTTGACACCTTGCAGCCCTATGGTTGTTTCATCGGCTCGGCCGCGGTGGTGGTGCTCAGCGCATCAGACAGTGCCCGAGAGGCAGCGCTGAATGTGATGCGTTTTTTTGCCCATGAAAGCTGTGGCCAGTGCACGCCGTGCCGCGTCGGTACCGACAAGGCGGCGCAACTCATGGCCCAAGCTTCGTGGGACGCAGATACTTTGCAAGATTTGGCCCAGGTGATGGGCGACGCGTCGATCTGCGGTCTGGGGCAGGCTGCGCCGAATCCGATCCGGTGTGTGCTGGACTACTTTGCGCACGAAGTGGGCAGGCCATGAGCACCATCGAGTTCAGTCTCAACGGCCAGCAAGTGCAAGCACCTGCAGGCAAAAGCATTTTCAGCATCGCCAAGGATCTGGGCATTCAAATTCCGCACCTTTGCCACAAGGAGGGTCTTGCGCCCGATGGCAATTGCCGGGCGTGCATGGTCGAAATCGACGGTGAGCGCGTCCTGGCTCCCAGCTGCTGCCGAAGCGCCAGCTCAGGCATGAAGGTTCAGACCGACAGCGTGCGCGCCGTCAAAAGTCAAAACATGGTGCTGGAATTGTTATTGGCCGACATGCCCGATCAGGGTTACAAATGGCTGAAAGACGATGCCTGCGCACCGCATGGTGAGCTGAGTCAATGGGTCGTGGCACGAGGCGTGCAGCCGCGCGAGCAACTCAAAGCGCTGCGACGCGAGGCGGTACCTGCTGATCTGTCGCACCCCGCTATGGCGGTGAACTTGGATGCCTGTATTCAGTGCAACCTCTGCCAACGTGCTTGTCGTGATCTTCAAGTCAACGATGTGATTGGACTGGCTTTCCGTGGTGCGCACACACAAGTGGTGTTCGATATGGCCGACCCCATGGGTGAAAGCTCCTGTGTCGCTTGTGGTGAATGCGTTCAGGCCTGTCCGACAGGCGCGCTCATGCCGAAAACACAGCTTGGCGCGCAATCAGTAGACCGGGCGGTTGATTCGGTATGCCCATTTTGTGGGGTCGGCTGCCAGATCACTTACAACGTGCGAGAAGAAAAAATCATCAGTGTTGCGGGTCGAGATGGCCCCGCCAATCAAGGTCGACTGTGTGTCAAGGGTCGATTCGGTTTTGACTATGTGCACAGCCCAGAACGTTTGACGGTGCCCTTGATTCGCAAGCCCAACGCAGCAAAAGACCCTGCCATGCTGGCCCAAGGCCTGGACTGGAGAGAAGTTTTTCGCGAAGCCACGTGGGACGAAGCCCTGGACATCGCTGGGGGGCGATTGCTGGGATTGCGAAACCAGCACGGCCCTAAATCGCTGGCCGGGTTCGGTTCAGCCAAAGGCAGCAACGAAGAAGCGTATCTCTTCCAAAAATTGGTGCGCACCGGTTTTGGCAGCAACAACGTCGACCATTGCACCCGCTTGTGTCATGCCTCCAGTGTCGCGGCTTTGCTCGAAGGTGTGGGCTCCGGCGCGGTCAGCAATCCGGTGCGCGATGTGGCGCAGGCTGACCTGATCTTCGTGATTGGCGCCAATCCAACCAGCAACCACCCGGTGGCTGCAAGTTGGATGAAAAATGCGGCTCAACGTGGCACGCGCATTGTTTTGGCAGACCCTCGAATCACCGACATCGGCCGCCATGCTTGGCGAACTTTGCAGTTCAATGCCGACACCGATGTGGCCTTGCTGAACGCCATGCTGAATGTGATCGTCACCGAAGGCCTTTGCAACGAAGCTTTTTTGAAAGAGCGTGCAGACAACGCAGTGGAGCTCAAGGCGCATGTGCAGCACTTCACGCCTGAAGCCATGAGCCTTGTGTGCGGCATCCCGGCCGATACCATCCGTGAAGTGGCGCGTGCCTACGCCACAGCCAAAACCGCCATGATTTTGTGGGGTATGGGGGTGAGCCAGCATGTCCACGGCACCGACAATGTGCGCTGCTTGATCGCGCTGGCCAGCATCACGGGGCAAATCGGTCGCCCTGGGACCGGCTTACACCCCTTGCGTGGTCAGAACAACGTGCAAGGCGCAAGTGATGCGGGCCTGATTCCGATGATGTACCCGAACTACCAGCGGGTCAACGACAGTTCGGCCCACGACTGGTTTGAGAAGTTCTGGGATACCAAGTTGGACAAAGACCCGGGTTACACCGTGGTCGAAATCATGCAAAAGGCACTGGCACCTGATAGCGATCCGCACAAGGTGAGGGGCATGTACATCATGGGCGAAAACCCGGCCATGAGTGACCCCGACCTGAACCATGCACGTCATGCCTTGGCCAGCCTTGAGCATCTGGTGGTGCAAGATATTTTCATGACAGAAACCGCGTGGCTGGCCGATGTGGTCTTGCCAGCCAGCGCATGGCCTGAAAAAACAGGCTCTGTCAGCAACACCGATCGCATGGTCCAATTGGGCTTGCAAGCGATTGAACCTCCCGGTCAAGCCCGAGCCGATCTGCGCATCATCCAAGACTTGGCCCTGCGCTTGGGCCTGACATGGTCTTACCCCGGCGCAGACCAGGGTATGGCCAGTGTCTTTGAGGAAATGCGCCAAGCGATGGCCGCAGCCATTGGCGGCATTACCTGGAACCGTTTGTTGCGCGAATCCAGTGTGACCTACCCCTGTTTGTCGCCCCAGGATCCAGGTCAAGCGATCGTTTTTGACCATGTTTTTGCAACGCCAGATGGGCGGGTGCAGTTGCACACGGCGGAAATTATCACGGCGGCAGAACTGCCTGACATCGACTTCCCTTTTGTGTTGATCACGGGCCGACAACTCGAGCATTGGCACACCGGCAGCATGACGCGCCGCGCGCAGGTACTCGATGCGCTTGAACCCGCAGCATCGGCCAGCCTGTGCGCTGCAGACATGACGCGTTTGGGCGTGGCAGCGGGCGACATGGTGGCGGTGACATCGCGCCGCGGGCGTGTGGTGTTGCAGGTCAGACAAGACGAGGGCACGCCAAAGGGTGCGGTATTCATCCCGTTTGCCTATGTCGAAGCGGCTGCAAATTTGTTAACCCATGCGGCCCTTGACCCCGTTGGGAAAATTCCAGAGTTCAAATACTGCGCAGTTCAGATTGCACCTTCAATCCCAGGGTAATTGGACGGCGAGGCTTGTTGCCAAAGTGGGTGCTGAGGCTTTTGGGGCATTTACCGTTCAGCAGCGCACCTAGGGCCAACCCGTGGCCCAGAGTTGTTACCATCCGCAGATGAAACGTCCTTCTCAAACAGTGGCTGTGCTGATGCGCCGAGAGCGCATCAGCGGTCCCATGGCCCGCTGGCAAGCTTGGCGATGGCTGTTGGTGGATGTGGTGACGCACGAAGAAGGCTTTGGGCACGCCCCGCGCTGCCTGTTGCGCACTGAGGATGAGCAACGCTGGCTGTTTCCCAATATGGAGGTGGCACTTTATACCGATGATGCCGAAGGCTATTGGCTCAATGTCACCTCACCTCACCCTTGCTGGTTTGTGCTGTGGCGAACCGACGAGGAGCCGGGCGAGGACGGCTATGCCATGGCGAGACCCGAACGCGTGTCTTTGAGTTACCACGATGCGGGACGCTGGCTGGATGCACAAGAAACCGTTGAGCAGGTGCCGGCGCCAGTTGATGTGGTGGACTGGGTGCGTACATTTGTGCAAGCCAACTACACCCCTGAAGTCAAAAAACGGCAACGTCCGCAAAGCTTTCAATCCTTGACGGACCGATTCGGACAACCGGCCTCCGTGAGCACGGGAGATCGCCGCAGCCGCAAGCCCCCAAGCGGAGAATCAGCATGAGTGGTGGATTTTTAGGCCGTTGGTCGCAGCGCAAACGCGATGCCCAAGCGGGTCGCTTGGATGGCGATGCCCCGCGCAATGACATGCGCCCTGTGGTGGCTTCGCAGGCAGAACCCTTGCCACAGACAGAGTCTGTGGAGAGTGCTCCTTCCCAAGACAGCCCGGAGCGTGAACCGCCCACGCTGGCGGACACTGCTCAATTGACGCCAGACTCTGATTTTCAGCCTTTCATGGCCAAAGATGTGGCCTCTGAGGTGCGCAATGCGGCCATGAAAAAACTCTTCACCGATCCGCATTTCAATGTGATGGACGGCCTGGACATTTACATCGGCGACTACAACACGCCTGATCCTTTGCCGCCCGAGATGCTGCGGCAAATGGTCGGGGCGCAATTTCTTGGTTTGTGGGACGATGAGGCCAAGGTTCCAGAGATTTCCAACCCGACCCCTTCCGCATCCATCCACACCAGCCCGGACAAACCGGTGACCCCTCCAGGCGACCATGACCACACTGATTTGCGACTGCAACCAAACCCAACCCCTGCAGACCCTGAGCCTGAGTCAAGCGCTGGGTGAGCCTCTGACGCTGCATTCGGCCTTATGCCGCCGAGAGGCGGGGGCTTTTCAAAAAGCCATTCAAAGTGGTCAGGATGTGGTGGTGGCCTGCACCCAAGAGCAGCGTTTGTTTTCCGAGTTGGCCGAACAAACTGTCGGCGCGGTGTCGGTCATCAAGTTCGTGAACATCCGTGAAACCGGTGGCTGGAGCCAGGACGCTCGTCAGGCCAGTCCCAAAATTGCGGCGCTCTTGGCCGCCGCGCACCTGCCTGACCCCGATCCGGTGCCGGTGGTGACCTACAAAAGCACCGGCAAGCTGTTGATCATCGGACCCATCGACGCCGCCGAAAAGGCCGCCGCCTTGTTGTCGGATGTGCTCGATGTGTCGATCTTCACCCAGGGACCGGGCAACGCGGGCGGCGCGCAAACACGGCGCTACCCGGTGCTGGCCGGACGCATCACAGGCTTAACCGGTTGGCTGGGTGCTTTTGACGTCAAATGGGAAGACAACAACCCGATCAACCTGGACTTGTGCACACGCTGCAATGCGTGTGTGGAGGCTTGCCCGGACAACGCCATTGGCTTGGACTACCAAGTGGACTTGTCACTGTGCAATGCCCACCGTGCTTGCGTCAAAGTGTGCCAGTCTGCAGGTGCCATTGATTTTGGACGCGCGGCTGTGGCGCATACCGAGCATTTCGATGTGGTGCTTGATCTGCGCTCAGCTGCAGCCACACCCACATTCAATCAACACGCCAAGCCGCAGGGCTATGCGCGTTGGGATGGTCTTGATTTGAAAACCTTGCTCGACCTGCGTGAGATGGTCGGCGAGTTTGAGAAACCCAAATTTTTTGCCTACAAACAAAAATTGTGCGCCCACAGTCGCAATGAAACTGTTGGGTGTAACGCGTGCGTGGACATTTGTTCGGCGCAAGCCATCAGCAGCGACAAGAGTCGCCAACAAATCAAAGTCAACCCCAACCTGTGCGTGGGCTGTGGCGCTTGCACCACGGTGTGTCCGACAGGTGCCTTGACCTATGGCTACCCCAAGGCCAGCGAGCAAGGTCTCAAAATCAAAACGCTGTTGACCACGTATGCCTCGGCCGGGGGCAAAGATGCCGTGTTGTTGCTGCACAGCCAAGCTGCAGGGCAAGCGCTGATCGGCGAACTGGGCCGTGCCGCCCAACTCAAGCTTGCCAAGGGGGTGCCGGCCCGCGTCATTCCCATGAGCTTGTGGCACACCGCCAGCCTGGGACTCGAAGTCTGGCTGAGCGCCGTGGCACAAGGCGCCAATCAGGTGCTGGTGCTGATGACCCATGAAGAAGCCAGCGCCTATGCGCAGGGGTTGCAAGCCCAAATGGCGGTTGCGCAAAGCATTCTGAATGGCTTGGGCTACACCGGAACGCATTTCAAGCTGATTCAAGAAACCACACCCTTGGGTCTGGATTCGGCATTGCAAGCGCTGACTTCAACCCGGCAAATCGTGCCGGGTGAGGCGGCACGTTTTGCGGTTGTGCCTGAAAAACGCGCCACCCTGGAATTGGCCTTGGACCATCTGATGGCTTTTTCTCCCTTGCTCTCGCAGTCGCCAACGCCTTCTGCAGTCAGTATTGCTTTGCCATCGACCGGATCGCCCCTGGGCCATGTGCTCGTCAACAAAGACCGATGCACACTGTGTTTGAGTTGCGTCAGCGCCTGTCCGGCCAGTGCTTTGCAAGACAATCCCCAATTGCCTCAATTGCGTTTCATTGAAAAAAATTGCGTGCAATGCGGCTTGTGTGTGACCACTTGTCCTGAAAATGCCATCAGCTTGCAAGCCCGCTTGTTGTTGACGCCCGAGCGAAAACAGGCCGTGGTGCTGAACGAATCCCAACCCTATGCCTGCGTGCGCTGCAAAAAGCCCTTTGGTACCCTCAAAGCCATCGAATCCATGCTGGGCAAACTGGCGGGGCACAGTATGTTCCAGGGGGAGGCCCTGCAGCGCTTGAAAATGTGCAGCGATTGCCGCGTGATTGACATGTTTTCGGATGCCAAAGAAACCCGCATCGGCGATATTTGAAAAGACATTCAACATGACCTCTTCCTTGAACCTGGACCCCGGCAGTTCTGCTTTGGACGAAGAAACGGCTCGTGCCGAAATTTATGGCTTGCTCTCGGCCCTTTTTTACCAGCCGCCTGAACCGGCCTTGCTTTCGCAATTGCGTATCGCTGTGACAGAAGCGCCAGCCCCTGGGGCTTTCTTGGAAGCATCTTGGCGCGAAGTGGTGGCCCGCGCCCGCGAAATGA
>Ga0164294_10002134_pt1 | contig 18048 bp, 17 predicted proteins | sample GEODES005metaG_FD_111479 | JGI IMG/M metagenome (GOLD analysis project Ga0164294, IMG submission 111479) | Oligotrophic lake water microbial communities from Sparkling Lake, Wisconsin, USA - GEODES005 metaG | ecosystem: Environmental > Aquatic > Freshwater > Lake | place: USA: Sparkling Lake...
AGGCATCCAAGGCATTCAGGGCATCCAAGGTATATCAGGTGCTACTGGACCGCAAGGAGCACAAGGCATCCAAGGCATCCAAGGCATTCAGGGCATCCAAGGTATATCAGGTGCTACTGGACCACAAGGACCGCAAGGCATCCAGGGAGTTCAGGGAATTTCAGGTGCTACTGGAGCACAGGGAATATCAGGCGCTACTGGACCGCAAGGATCACAAGGAATCCAAGGTATTCAGGGCATTCAAGGAATTTCAGGCGCTACTGGACCACAGGGAGCACAAGGCATATCAGGAACTACAGGTAGAACAGGTCCAACAGGCCCACAAGGCATCCAGGGCATTCAGGGAATTTCAGGCGCTACAGGCCCACTAGGAACAACAGGAAGTCAAGGACCTACAGGAGCAGGAGCAGTACCATATGAATTAACAAGAGTTGGAACATCTTCTTATGTTAGAGTTAATATAGATGACGTTATTATTAACGCAGCCAATACAGGAGCTGTATTTAATTATTATAATGGTTCGGCAGTGGGTGTAATAGGGTCTTCAGGTAATGAAGTATATGTAGCAGATACTGGGTTCAAATGGCGCAAGGGGTCATCTGCTGGAACTGAGATGTATAAGATAAGCGCTACAACAACAGCACAAACAATAGTAGATATTCCTAATGATAGTGTGCTTCATAGAGGTAAGATGATAATGAGACCATACACAACAAATGGTCTATTGCTTGAAATACAAAATTTAAGCGGTGCCAATAGTCTCGCAAGTTTCGTCACCAGTGCTACAGACGCCAATCAGTATTTGACTATGTTTAATCATAAGATTACAGATGTCGCTGACCCCACCGCTAATCAAGATGCTGCCACCAAGAAGTATGTTGATGATGAGGTTGGTAATACATATAAACAAATTGCTGGATTAGTTCGCAATACAGAGTTTGATATTAATCAACGAGGTACTGGTGCTGTTAGTTCTGGTAGTTGGTGCGATGGTTGGTTATGCTACCATGAAAATACTACTGCCACATCATCAATAGAAGAAATAACTGATTTGCCAGGATTTAGATGGTGTGGTAGGTCAGTAACAACGGGTTACGATAATCGTTTAGTACATAACTATAGTGGTAATGAGGGGACTATGACAAGAGACCTACAGATAGGTTCTGCTGGTATGCCAGGTATAACAATGTCAGCTTGGGTTAAATCTACAGTCGCAAATCATAAGTTCTGTTTCGGTCAAACAATAACATACAGCTCAGGTTATGAATGTTGTAGTTCAACAACGACAGGAGCTGCGAATACTTGGGTTCGTGTAAGTGCTTATTTTCCTCCAGCACCTGTTGGAGTTATACCATCTACTACTAATACTATAAGCGTAAATTGGAGTATTAACCCATCTGTACCAGCAGGAGGTACTTGGGGTTATACAAATCAAACATGGATCTTTATGGGAAGTGGAAGAGCACTTGGTCTAAGTGATGGTTCAACTAATATGATGAATGTCCCAGCGACGTTCAGATTTACAGGGTTTCAGGTGGATGTAGGCCCTGTAATGCTTCCTTATAGACCAGAGTCATTCCAACAGAGACTAGCACACGCTCAACGTTACTATTTCGCTCTTTATGGTATAGTAGACCAAGGTATAGCGCAGGCGTGCGCATTATATGGAACATATCATTATTTTTCTGTTCCATTACCTGTAAAAATGAGAACAGTCCCAGTATGTTCATCAACAGTTCAATTTAAGGTTTGGTCGCCACAAACTGGAGGTAATCAAATTACAACAAGCGTCAACAATCATAGTGGTGCTAGTACTGAGCGTTACGGAGTGTATTATACATTAGCATCAACCTATGCGTACTACGCAACCTTAGTTCAATTTGGGGGAACAGGTGCTATAATTGCCGATGCCGAAATGTAACATCTATATATAGTAGAATGTCTATACTTGTATTAGACGACGATGACTATATTATATATTTTGGTACAACTAAAGAACTATTGCCAGCACCACTAAGAGATGTTAATGAATGGGGAATAAAAGGAAAGTATAGGAATGTAGTTCTTGATTATCCTACAGGATGGGGAAATTATCTTAAACCAAAATGGAATGGAACGGAAATAGTTGAAACAATAATAATAGACCAAAATTAAGTTTTAATTTTTCTCTCTCTACGGTAGATAGAAATGGGCGCATCCGCATCAAACTTCGCAATAAACGTCGCCAAGGCTGGTGCAAAGGCCGCAACGACTGGAATTTTAACTTATAGTATTCCAATATTTGGTCCGCTCATCGCCTCTGCGATTAACAGTTTATACGCAGAAGGTGGTGATGTACAGGCAATCAATGATAAAGTAAAGGACATCGCACCTGACGACGCAAAATTCAAAGTTATTAATACACCAGAGGCCCTAAAGAAAGCAATCAAAGATCACCCAGAAGCTGCCAGAAAGGCTGGTCTTACGGCTGATAAGATTGATGAGGCAGTAGCTAAGTACGAAGAGCAGAAGGCCATGGCCAAGGGTGGTATGGTAGAAAAGGCAGTAATGGCCAAAGGAGGCGCTGTAAAAGCAAAGAAGCCACGTAGTGCGGCACAAAAGGCCGCAACGGATAAAATGATCGCTGCCCTCATCGCCTCTAAATCAAAAAAGTAATACCTTAATAGATGGATGAGATTAAGGGAGTCACAAAAAATGACTTATTAAAATTAAAACATAGTAAAGCCGTTCCGATAATAGCCCACAGTAGTGAAGTAGTAGTCCCCGTTGTATATGCTTCCCGTGTTAAGGAGTTTATGAAAAGAGAAGGTATGAAAGTTCCCTTATCACCAGAACAACTCGCAGGATTGAAAAAGAAAGCCAGAGAGACAGACGGACAGCCAGACCAATCTCTTGCGGTTGGTGGTACTGTCCGAGCAAAAGAAAGAAAACGTTTAGTTAAAGGAATTATACCATCTGACTTACCTAAGAAAAAACGAAAGAGGGCAACCAAAGTCATTGCGCCTGGTAAGCGTCTTAAAGATAGTGATTTAAAGAAACCGCCTAATGTAAAGCAGGTTGTTAATGTCAATGTAACTAGACTTATGCGGACCCCCTCTACAAGGGCTAAGCCAGCTTCTAACCTACCCATTAGACCTGGCGCAAGTATTGCCGCTACTACTACCGAACCTTACTATCAAAGACTTATGACTCCTACTATGCCCCCTAACACCACAGCTCCTGGCGCTGTACCCGTTGCTACAGTAGCATCTAACGTAGCGCCTGTATCATCATTAGTTAAAGAAATAGGTGAGCCTTTGAAAGAAGGAGACTTAAGATTAGTGAAAGATGCGGCAGTACAAACTAACGTATTAAGAAAGCGACCAACAGCAGTACAAGAAGTAACCCCCTTCTCAATATTAAAAAAATCTAACGTTGCTAAAGAAGCAGCTGAAAAATCTAAAACCTTTAAAATGATGGGTGAAGCTCCTCCACCAGGAATGAGACGAGATGATAGAGGTATTCCTGTACGAAAAGTAGGCAGGCCATCATCACAAATTAAACAATAACAACCTCAAAAACATTATTAACTAGCCCAATTTTAGATATGGCAATATCTAAAATAATAATAACTAATATGTTTTAGATACAATAAAGCTGTTTTAATATCTAAAATAGCTCTATAGAGTGATATAAAAATTTTTATATCACTCTATAGAGCTATTTTAGATATAATATACGACTTTTTCTAGATATAATTATTTTAGATATGCGCCTAGAGTTTCAAATATCTAAAAAAATCTAGATATAGAATATATATGAAGCCCTCCGACATACATAAGAAGACACTTGAAGACGATATTAAGAAGAGCAGACCACACCTCAAGCCTAATAGCGTAGCCACTTACAAGAACGCACTCATTAAGATATACAAGCTTTCAGGATTCCCTGACGGACTAGACATACAGTATAGCCTGTTATATACTGAACCAGAGAAAGTTATTGATGCTCTTAAGGACGTAGCCTCTAATATCCGCAAGACTTACTACTCTGCCCTTGTAGTGTTTGTAGGAGACAAGAGTAAATCCGCTCTTAAGGCTTACGGCAAAGAGATGAGGGATGATATAGGTAAGTATCAACAGGATATGTCAGAGAATAAGATGTCAGATCAGCAACGGGAAAACTGGATGACGTGGGATGAAGTGTTGGCTAAGGTTGCGGCACTTAAGAAAAAGATTACGCCACTATGGAAAGAGACGAATCTATCACGTCAGGAGTTTATGTTACTACAATCTTATGTACTTATTTCGTGTTATACCGAGATTCCCCCACGCCGTGCCAGTGACTATATGAATCTTAAGTACAAAGAAGAAGACGAACTTTCTAATTTCTACTATCCTAAGAAGTCGGTATTTGTATTTAAGGTTTATAAGACGGCCAAAGTGTATGGCATACAAGAGGAAACGATTCCTAAGAGTCTTAAACTTCTACTTAACAAGTGGATTTCTAAAAAGTCCTCGCTTACTGGTGACGCATTCGCTAAAATCAAAGACAGCGACTACATCTTTAATACGTTTGTTGGTAATCCGTTAAGCAATACGGAACTAACAACCATTCTTAATAGTATATTTGAGAAAAAAATAAGTGTATCTATGCTTAGACACATTTATGTTACTGATAAACTCGGTCCGAAGATTCAAGAGTTGAAAGAAGATGCTAAATCAATGGGACACAGTGTGGAGCAACAAGCGTTGTACTTGAAGAACAATTGAATCATAGTCCGCTTTAGTAGGATATGACTTTCCATAGTAACCTATTTTAACATTATCATCTTTGTAATAAGGTAAATTAAACGTACGAGCTAATGACCCAAAGAAATTATCTTGTACTTTTAATCCAATTTCATAAATGATACAGTCACTCGGGCAGTAAAGCATATTACTGAATCCCGCCCCGTGTGCTCCTAGTATCATTTTAGCATTAACAAATAGGGGAATCTGCTCGGTTTCTTTCCCAGTGAATACAATCAGCTCAGGGTATGCTTTTTTTAGGTGGTCTATTAGGTATTTCTCACCCTCCATCTCTCTATTTACTTGACGGGGCATATACACTATGGGTCTTATCACTGTCTTGTCCTGTTTGAAAGTTTCTAACATTAACGCCCTGTATTCTTGTAAAATTAGGTCTGGCGGTCTATACGTATCAAATAGAGCGGGTGTTGTAGTTCGTGGTAAGGCCATAGTATAGAATCCATTCTTATGTATGTATAATGTGTCTTTGGCGATTGGACTAAAGTTTTCAAACTCATTTTCAAGTGTGCTTATATTAGTTGTGATCTTGTAATAGGTCCAGTCAGGGAATCTATTGGCTACGAAGTTGTATATGGGAATGTGTTCAATCAACATATGATAATGGTTCTCATAGACTGCGTTACAATAATAGAAGTTAGTATCTCCTTCAATTTCAACAGGTGATGCGTCTAGTTTCAAAGCTGTATCCTTAATTGAGACCTCATCTTTATTAGTCCCTAGTATTAATAGGCGCTTATCTTTAATGATAAGATTATTATAGGTTAGTACTGGTCCATCTATTTTAACAACTGCTGCTTCTGTGATGTCCTGAAACAGATACTCAACTGATAGTCCATTGACTTTAGCTATTTTTTCATTTAATGCTGATGCTAATAGCCGTGCTTTTACGTGATCTCCTTCGTGTAATGACAAGTAGTTTTTAATCCCAGTATCTGACATAACCTCGGTCAGTCCTACTAACTGCGTCCCCTTAAACTTTCTGCTATAGGTTTCTCTTACTAGTCTATCAAACTTTTCAAATTCATCCTTGTATCCTAAACCGTGGCTAAGGTCCGTCATAGCTAATAGTATGAAGTCGTCATTTTTACCATAAGTCTGATATGCTTTCTTAAACATCTTATAGGCTTTCAATAGGTCGCCATACTTCATAAGGATAATAGCCGTCATTTCATCCTTGATTCTTTGCGGTACTTGTCTATTAGGAAATTTAAGAAGCTTCCTTAATATGTCTATATTCTCGTTAAGATTCTTCTTTGCCTGAATTTCCCATTTCAATTTGTTATAGATATGTAAAGGGGTTACTACCATTTATATATTCATAAGATTATTTTTTTAGATTCTACCAACGGCGACGGCCACGGCTGGCAAACGGGTATTGATTTAACACCTGGTCAATGCTTTCTAGTTTCGCTACTCGTTCCTCATCGCTAGTATCAAGTTCTACCTTCTCCCGTTGGAATCTGCGACGTCGTGGGGGTTTGACCTCTTCCTTTTCGGTGTCCTCATCATCAGCTTCTATTTGTTCCTTCTCAATTTTTACTTTCTTTTCTCTCTTTTTAACTGGTGGGACTTTCAAAGTGATATAGGTATTCTTAATAACTTCCATCCGTTCCTTTTCTTCCTTTAATAGCTTCTGTAATAGCTTCTTCTCTTCCCGTTCTTTTAATAGGAGTGGATCAATTGGTTTCTTTGTCGGAAGCTTTATACCTAATTCTCGTCGCTGTAAAATGTCAAGTTCTTTAAGTTGTCTCTTCGTTAATTTGATTTGATTTATGAGAGCAGGGTTTATGTGTATTTCTCTTTCTTCCGTCTTTGGCTTAGAAATATTGTCTAATTCTGCTCTAGTTAATATTACTTCTTCCTCAGAGGATGAGCTTGTATCGTCATCGCCCATTGTATTCTGTATATAAAAGAGATTATTTTCTTCTGTTAAATCCTAATCGTAGTATTTCCATAAATAATATCTAATATCCTAATATATATGGAATTCCCAGGCTCAAAAAGAATAAAACAGTCGCTTCCGGATAGTCACGACGAGCTTATACCTAGATTAAGCAAGATGACAGCAGGGGATGCCCCAATAACAATAAAACATACGGTTGATGGTGAGGAGAAGGAAGTTGTACCTTACAATTTTTACGACGGAGTTACTGAAAATAAAATATATACCCATAATTGGACGACTGCTTTAGAAGTTAATCTTAAAGGTCTTGTTCCTTTTTTTACGACTAGTAAGCTTCTTGGTGGTTCTGTATTAGAAATTGGAGCGTATGAAGGAGCAGGGTCTAACTTAATACATAAGTATTTACAGCCTATTAAACAGGTGGCCTGCGACCCGTGGGATGATAGTTATGTAGAAGGTGAAGTTGAATTTAAAAACCAATATGATAATTTCAAACATAACACTAAGCGTTTTAATATTACTGAAATGCGGATGACATCCGACAAAATGTTTTCAGAACTTGACAATGTTAAGTTTGATTTTATTTATATTGACGGAGACCATTCCTATGAACAAGTACTACGAGATTTAAATAATTCGTTTAAAGTACTTAAGGTAGGAGGGGTCATTCTTGTGGATGACTATGCGTGGATAAAGGATACGGTCCGCCGTGCTGTAAATGATTTTTACAATGCGCACTTTGATAATGCCCTACGTCTATGCTTAGATTGGGATTATCAATTTGCTTTTGTTAAAACGAAGAATTATACTGTCGTTGAAGACGGTAAGATTACACATAGCGATTAACAGGCGTTTGAATTATTCCACCATGGGCAAATGATAGTTTGCCACCTGATACATATTGTAAGAGTTTATTAATCGTTGCCCCTATGTTGGTTACTTTCTTAACTATCTTTCCAGTCTCTTGTATCTTTTTATTTTGTAGAAGGCTTGTTAAATCTTGTTTTATGAAGCGTTTTACTTGAGGTGTAACGTCAAATGACCTATTATTTTGTTGTAAGAGATACAATGTCGCATCCTGGCAGTTGTTGGTAAAGGCGTTATAGTTGCTATAGAATTGTTCCGCATTTTTAACGTTAGAAAACATCTCGCCAATGGTGATCGGCTCTGCTATGGGGATTTCAATTTTTTCCTCTCCAGCCTGTGGCGAATATCCTTTTATGTTATAGACTTCGTTCTTTTCTAATACGTACTTACCATTTACTATCAAGTACAAATGATACATTGAATCATAATCTACTTCTTTTTTAACAGTACTCCAAGCACCAGCGCTAATGATGTTAAGGGCTACGTCAATCCATTTTTTAATGGGAGTACGTCCGACCTGTAATGATGTAATAGGTGTATTCTGATTTGCTTTTAAAAATTGCTGTACTTTAACGGGTATTACTGAATTAAGAAACGTATCAAGTGTTTTTTCTACTACTTGGCTTTCTTCAGGGGCGACAGACTCTGTCCCTATCTCGTAAGAACGGGGTAGAATCTGGTCTAATACAGCAAGAGGAGCATTAGCTAGACTGCCGAATATTTGTGAGCCTATTCCTGGTAGGTTAGTAGTTCCGATGGCGTATTGACGGCGCTTTAGTTTTCGTCGGGCTTGAGTTTTAAACATTATACTATATAGGGACAAAATGATTTCGGACTGTATGATATACATTGAGAAATTCAGGCAATGGATTTGTAAATGCGCTTGTCATTTACAGGCTAAGATTAAAAGGACTAGTGATACTACTTCTATAGTTTGAATCGCTTCTTGTAGTCGGTAATAGAAGCTTTGATAGTTGGCAAATTCCACAAAACAAACCTGCTAAGTGTGCCCGCTTTATATGGATCTTTCCAATCTTCTCTTACTTGATGACGCTTAATGTACGCATTTTTTTTAGCTTCATCACCTGTAGTCGTAAAGTCTTGCGCGCCCTTTTGACCAAAATGGACTATGTGTTCTCCAGCATCTCCAAGGAAAATAGCCATCAACTTCTTATCGGGCTTCGTAGAGGCTTTTATACTAATCAGTTTCATTCTATTTACTTATATGATTTTAATTTATCATATAAATACATATTGGAAATCAAACTTTTTTTTATTTGAAATCGTATTTTTGGTTTTCAATTTTTGTTTTCAGTAAATCCATCCGTTTAACCCAGCTCTTACGCCAAGAGACAACTAGAGCTGGTAGGGCAGAATGCGCAAATTTTAAGTCAAACTCTACTAATTCAGTTGCCATACTGTTATATTTGTGTTGTAGGTCCATTTTCTACTATAGTAGATAGATTATAATTCTTTAGATTCCTCGCACCGGGAAATAAAATTTGACTGAATCCGATTTTATTTTCTCCGGTATATTTAGAAATGTCTGAACCGTTTGAACCTATCCATACTGAACAAGTATTCTCCCGTAATGCTCTTGGTTTCTTATGGGCTAAACGGGACAAGTTAGACCCTGGCCAACGTTCTATACTAGACGCTTTGTATATGGGACGTAAGAAGGGGTCAATTGATGGGAGTTTGAAAGTAGAGTATCGTCTTCCACGCTCTGGTGTAGGTAAGCTAGGATTTGGAAGATGCTATGGGACTAAGGGGTCACTTGAGACCTTGGAGAAAGAGTGTCGTGGTACTATGTGTAAGGAGTTTTACGATGACCTAGATATTGTGAATTGTCATCCAGTTTTAATATGTCAATTCGCCCAGAACAACTATCAAGTAGAATTACCAGAAGTAGAAAAATATTGTGATAATCGTAATGAGTATCTTTCTAAAATTAGTGAAAATCGGGATGAAGCTAAACAAGCTATTCTCAAAATATTCTATAATGGCAAAAATGAATATCCCTTCTTAGCCCCTATGGTTCTTGAAATTAAAAATTTCATTAAGAAACAATTAATGACAGATGATAAATATAAAACACTCTTAGAATATGTGAGAAAACAAGAATCTAATACGTATGGTTCGTTCTTATCCCATATCTTACAGACCGAAGAACGTAGGGTAATGTTGGCAATGCGTCAATCTTTTATAAATCAGGGATTCCGTGTAGATGTTCTTGCTTATGATGGTGTAATGGTTCGTAAAGAGCGTATCCCACTTACTAAAGATGTTATTAACAATGTTCAACAATTTATTACTACTACAACTAACTATAATGTAACACTAATGAATAAACCATTTGAGTTCTTTGAAGTAACGGAGCAACAGAAGGATGAAACCGAAGAAATTGCGCCAAAGATCACCAAACAAGATTATTTAGCTAAAAAATTGATGTTTGAAGAGAGCCACTTCTATTATAGTCCTACTAATGAGATTGTGGAAGTATCTTCTAATGGTAAGTTGTATTACAAATCTATAGAACACGCTACTATCCAGTATAACGAATATGATTTTAGCCATTCAAATAATCTACTTGATAATACAAGTTTCATTAAATTATGGATGAAAGACTCTACTAGACGTACAATCAAACAAATTGATATGAAACCATCGGATGACGTTACTAATTATAGTCCTCCTTTGGCATTTCTTTACACTACATTCCCTAAGGCTAATAATCCTAAAGCAATTGAAGTATTTACTAGTCTTCTTAAAGTACTATGTAAGCATTCAGTTCCAATTTACGAATATGCCCTTAACTGGTTGGCTCATATAATTCAAACTCCTTATGATAAAACTGGTACTTGCTTAATCTTCACTGGTGCTAAGGGATGCGGTAAGGATACATTTGGAGACTTCATAGTAGAATGGCTTATTGGTACTGAAAGAGCGCATACCTATGATAGTACTACTCAGTTTTGGGATAAGCACGACATCTCCCGTGAAAATCGTTTTATGATTAAATTAGAGGAAGTTAATGGAATCCTTAACCGACAACATATTGGCGAAATGAAACAGAGAGTAACTGGATCATCCATTACAGTTAATGAGAAACAGCATAAACCACGTACTTCTTCTAACTATTGTAATTTCATTATGACTACAAATGAGGGACAACCTGTGAAAGTAGAAGAGGGAGAGCGTCGCTTCAATGTTATAGCGTGTTCGCCCGAATGGGTTGGTAATTTCGCTAAGTGGAGAGAAGTTCGTGAAGCTTTATATAATCCAGAAGGCGCAAGTACAATCGGTCACTTCTTAATGGAACATAAAATACCATCAACTTTTGAGATTAGGAAATTACCTGAAAATGACTATCTTGATATGGGTATTGATGCCGAGGAATCATCAGAGTCGCAGTTTATTAAACAGTGGAAGGGTGAAGATGTTCCAATGACTGACTTTTATAATCAATATATAGATTATTGTACTAAAGAACGTCTGCCCTTCGCTCCTAATAGTCGGTCATTTGGACTCAAATTAGTTACTTTCATAAGGGATGATTTAATTAAGAAACACAGAGTTAAAACTGGAGTGGTGTATTCAAATATTTAATCCCCCCTTTTTAACCTCGGCGGTGGGTGCTCAACACTACACCTCTACACCACACACTACACCTCACACTACACCACTTTTTTATCCATTTTTACATTACAATAAATATATAATATAATAATTAATCCATTCTGGTGTAGTGATGTAGTGTTATATAGGCTATTCATACAAGAATGGTCTGAAAAAAAAGGGGGGTTCTCCAGACCCCCTTTTTGTTACAGCGCTTCCCAAAGACTTGGGTGTAGTGTCTAACTCGTCACCACACTACACCGCCACCCCCCCGCTGATTCCCAAAAAAGGGGGGTCAGGGATTAAGTCTAAAGCTCCAAAAATCTATATGAATAATTAGAATGTCTAACTATTCATATCAATATAGACAAACTCTACATAAGACCCTCCTAACATTCGCTACTGATTCAGCCAATACGGATACTATTTACACAATTCTAAAAGAACATAATGAACAAATAGTTGTCATGAAAGATGATATATCATTTGATGTCAGTAAGCTAAAAGATAAGACTATTACGTGTCTTAATAAATTTCTGATGCTTTAGTAATATGGATATTATAAAGTCATACAACTTGTTTTTAAATACAAGGTCGGCAGATACTGGGTCTTCGTCCAATTGTACGTTTAATATCACTCCGCCTATTACTGTAAGCAATGTCAATAACAGATTTATGATGGGTGTAAAGATGGCAGAGATAGGATACTCATTCAATCAACTTAATAGCGACTGGGTCACTCTTACAATATCCTATAACGGAACGCCTAAGACTTTAACATTCCCAGTTGGAAATTATAACGCCCCGCAACTGGCAACAGAATTAATAACACAAATCGTCGCAAGTGGCCTAGGCCTACTATCAACTAACTTTAATATCGTTTATGATTCTACTCGTGCTAAGTTCAGTTTTCAAATGGTTGGGACGGGGTCTAGTCCGATGGTACTCAATTTTCAGAATAACGTTGTTTTGGGAACTATGTTCGGATCTTCTACAGCCTTAACCTTTACCACTACGGCAGTCTATAGCCCGAATAAAATAAATGTAAATCCTATTACAAGTATATTCATACGGTCTAACTCAATTACGACCAGTACCAGTTATGAACAAGTGAATACTCCCTTTAAAGTAAGTAACATCCTAGCTAAAATCCCCGTTCCGCTATTACCAAATTCCATTATATATTTCAGAAATGACTTCAGTACTGAGCTAATAACAAATATGACAATATCAAATTTGAACTTATTTGTAACGGATAATCTTAGTAATAACGTACTAGATTTATCAGGGGTCAATTACGGGTTACAAATAGTCATTGATGAAATTGTAAATCCTGATTTATTCAAGCAAACAACGGATAAAATCAGCACGGCAAACCCTACGGAATCACTTGTATCCCAGAGAGACCAGATACTAAATGAACTGATGGCGAAAAAGATGAAACTAGCTACGCAGTTAAAAAATAATGTTGGCATCTAATATAAATGTCTAGCTTTCTCGGAAACAAACAAGAGAGCCATACTTATACACAGGTTGCCGCACCTGAAAGTCTATCGTCCAATGAATCTCCCCAGTCAATGAAGGGAAATTCTCGCATTGTTTCCATTGCGTCGTCCAGTGGTGACCAACAGGCGGGCGGTCAAATCCTATTCCAGCTGTCGGCTATGAATGCGTCCATCACCCGCCGAACGGCTTTCCTTAAATTAAGAGTTCAACTCGCATATACTAACACGCTCCCGCCTTACACATCTACCTCCGCCTCCAGTTGGTTCGCGGGACCTGGTCCCTTAGTTTATGCTGAGACACTTGGAGGTGCTACGGCTGCCACTACCCTCCCGCTAGTTGGTGCTACTACGCCGATTGTCATTATCCCCCAGCTCGCCAATGCGTACTCTATTATCAACCGTTCTACTGTGTTTGTCTCTGGTGTAGCAGCTGACCAAATCAATCTCACGAATGACGTTATGAATATGCTACTTGCTCATAGTACGAATAGAGATTGGCTAATTGGTGATGGTGCCAATATGCTCGCAGTGGCACAAATCGGCCTGCCCCAGGCAACCGGCACTAACACGAATCTTTACTGGGACGTGGTACTTCCTCTTCCTCATAGTATGTTTAACTCTGAGAGAGATTTCCCTCTCTACTTACTCGGCCCGTCGCAGCCAGTATCGCTACAGGTTGATTTAGCCCCTGTAACCCGTGCTTTCAAACTCGCCACATCGGGCGTAACAACCGCTACTAACTATACGGTTACGCAAGCGTTCCTATCGTTTGAGGCCGTTGATTTAGACGCTGCTTTTGTGGATTCTATGCGAGCACGTCATAAGTCTAGCCCGTTCGTTCTACCCCAGCTGTCGTATAACGTTACACAGATGCCAATTTCGGCACTAGCCAATTTCACAATGGGTATTAATGCGAGTTCCGTTCGTGCTGCGTACATTCTACCGTTCTCTGCTTCGTCTTATTCAAGCGACCCAACCGTCGCGTTCGCATATAATCGTGCCAGTCCGAACGACGTTGCCATCACCGCCACGGCTGGCAACTACACGGGCACGTCGTTTAACGTGTATCTAGATGGTCGCCAGGTTTCCTCGCTAGATCTAAACAACCCTGCGGCCACCTTCGCAGCGCTTAAACAGGCCCTGAACGGTTCTATTACTAACCATACTTCGGCAAGTATCGCTTCTCGTGAGGCGTACAAGCAATGCTACTACGCACTAGGCCAAGATTTGTGTATTTTTAATGATGAAAGTTGTGTAATGGGTGGCTCACCTTGTTCTCAAATCTCACTTGTTCTAACTAACAACACGTCCAACACTTCCTTCCTCGCTACTGTCATCATCAGTTATGATTCAATCCTGTTATTCCAAGACGGAAATTGCACAGTGAAACGCTAAAAAGGTTTCCAAAAAAACTAAATTAATCTTTCCAAGTCCTTCATAAAAATTATAAGCTATTATTAATATGAAGGGAAGTAGTCTATCCGACCAATTTAAGGCACACGATAGAGATGTAACAGACGCACAAGCACCCATTTTAAAAAACACTAAGGCCGTTCTAATGTTGGTTATTGGTAAAAAACGTACTGGTAAATCTACGTTAGTTTTGAATATGTTAAACAGTAAAAAACTTTACGGTGATTACTTTCAAAATATATTTCTCATTTCACCATCAACATCCGACGATAAGATGAAGCCTCTTATCAATGAACTTGAAAAAGAGGATAAGTTTTATAAGGAATTAACAGAGTCTAATATTGAAAAGATTAAAAACTACATTACAGATGAACAAGCACGTATAAGGCTATATGATAAGAGAAACAAAACTAAAACCCCTATGCCTCGTAATCTTCTTATACTAGATGATGTTGTTACGGATTTGCCAAGAAGCTTTAAAAAGAACGTTATAACTGGTCTCTTCTATAATATGAGACATTACTCGCTTTCAATTTTTTTAATTTCGCAGAGTTATAAGCAGATTTTCCCAAGCATCCGAAAGCAAGCCGATATGATTTATACGTTCCCTATGACTAATCTTAAAGAAAAGGAAGCCCTACAGGATGACTGGGACGTGCCAGATTACATCTTTGATAAAGCATTTCAAAGGGAAGAAGACCACCCATTTCTAACTATAAATATAAGTGGTTCAAAACCTGTATTTTTCCGTATGATGGACCGAATAGAATAAAATCTAATAACTATACAGAAAATGCCTATAGCACAAATTACCGCCAATGTAGCAAATCTTACACTAGCTAAAAATGCCTGGGATACTGCCAACAAAAGCGCATCACAGCCATTTACGGTATATGCCCAAGTAAATATAAGCGGGCGTTATAAATGCCGTCTGTTAGGAATTAACTGGTGCGATACTCTTGGCGCACAGACCACAGCAGCTAATAACATAATTGTATCATTAAATAGTAATACGTGGAGCTTTCCAGGAAGCGGACAGCGTGGCTATTCGTTTAGTAACAAGGTTGATCATATTCAACATACTGCTGCCGAAGCTCCCTATTGGGAAGTAATAAGTACGGGAGGCATTATGGATATTCAAGTTTCAGCTGTTCAATCAACTGATGCCGCTTGGTCCGCTATTGGTTTTCAATTTTTAATTCTTACTCTAGACTTGGAGAAGATTCAAGATATGGCGTAAAAAACCGAGCGACCGAGTGCTTTTTATATAATTTGCCATCTGGGAAATTTACAGCTATTAGATCTTCTATACGTCTTAGAGCATTAATATGAGCCTGTGGATTTCGGCTACATGTGAAACAATCCGTAGCCATTTGTCCAGTAGTGGCATAGCTATGTACCGATATATGACTCTCGTCCAAACACAATACAAACGTAAAGCCTGGCGGTGAAATTGACCCATCAAACACGACACATTTCTCACCCACTATACGAAGACCCTCCTCCTCGCATATAATCTTGAAATTGAAAATTAGATTCAGTGCTACACTTTCTACGTTCTTTGCTGGTATAATACAATTGATATGGTCTAACATGCTATGTAATCCTTTTGCCGTAGATACTAAAATTTCACTCATAGCTTTCTTTACTAAATCTTGGCTCATATATTAATATCCAATAAAATAATATGAGATAGTAGTAAATGGACGGCATCCAAACTCCAGGCATCAATTATAATAGTTTAGACGGATTGACTACGGTTAATGCTACGTCTATAAATATTAATGGCTCAACTATTAATAATACTTTTGTCCCTTATAGTGGAGCAACTGGTAATGTAAATCTAAATACACAAACGCTTACAGGTATTGCGAATGCATCTGCCCTTACAGATGCCATAAATTTACAAACAATGAATGCCAAAACTTATATAGGTGACGCTACTTCATATAGAATTGAGTCGCTGGCAGGCGGACTTCAAAATGAATACTATACATTAAAAAGCGAATATGGTACAGGTAATTTATGCGCTCAAGAAGACTATACATCAAGATATTTGTATGGACAGTCATTAAGATTTTATAGTTCTCCACCAACTTATACACCCTCTGGTATTATTAGTCATGTACAAGCTGATACTAGTTTAAATATTCGGGCCTATAATAATTTAAGACTTGTCGCACCTACAGTTTTCATTGATGGTACAATAAGCAGTAATGGGTCGCAAATAAAAAACATCGCTGATGGCACATTGGCACAGGACGCAGCAACTGTTGGACAGCTGACCTCTTTTACACAAAGTTCTATAAGAAATGGTAGTACATCCGTTGTTTGTAATGCTATTGGTGATATAGAGAATAGATTTTCAACAATCGTTAATTATGCTAATAATGTTGTATGCTCAGGAGAAACTCAAACATCTAAAATTCATTTCGGTCAAGGTATTGTACTTTATACAGCACAACCAACGCCAGTATTATGTGGCAATATAGTTCCAAATGGCGCAGGTGTTCTTGATGTTTATGCTGATACTACTTTAAATATAACATCGCCGACCGTTCATATTGATGGTACAAACGTTAATATTGATGGAATAATAACAAGTGATGGGTCACAGATAAAAAATATTGCGGATGGGACAGATCCTCAAGATGCTATAACATTATCACAGCAAGTAAATTATAGATATGATACAATAGAAAACGCAGCCCAAGATTGCTATGTAAATTGTGGTCTTAGTGATTTAACAGTACAGGCTGGACCGATTGGAAAAGTTAATATTGCGAGTTTAACACAGATTGCGCCAACATCTAACGCAACCAATACATTCGCTGTTAAAAATGCCGCAGGGACTTCAATTTTTTCTGTGGATACGACGACTCCAGCTATTAACTGTAATTCTGTAAAGCTTACAAACGTCGCAAACGGAACTGCTGGAACAGACGGAGTTAATGTAACAACTTTAAAGGCTTGGATTCCATCATCCATAGCATATACTGGTACATCTGTAGTATGTGATGGTACAAATATAACTAATACAGTTGTCAGTAATATAACTAGTAATATAGGATCTCAGGGTGTATTAACACAAACACAAAATGGGTTTAGTCAAGCACTTACTACAAGTCTTCCAACATCTACCAGAACTTGGGGCATAAATGTAGCCTCACCCAATGCTATAGAATTTACACATACTGCCACAGGAGCAGGCGTTGTAGGATTCTTTAATTTTACACGTAAAGTAAAGGTACAACCAGTAGCCAATTCAACTGATGTTCTAACAGTTGCCAATTCCGCAGGAACTTCTGTTTTTTCAGTTAATACTACAACTCCCTCTATTAGCTGTAATGGAAATAAAATTACAAATTTAGCTGATGGTACAGCACTAACAGACGCAGCCACGTATGGACAGCTTTTACAGGCTACAGGTCTTACAGGTGCGGCAGGATATACAGGCCCGCAAGGATCGCAAGGAATCCAAGGTATTCAGGGAATCCAGGGAGTTCAGGGCATTTCTGGAGCTACTGGACCAGCAGGCCCACAGGGTATTCAGGGTATTCAGGGCATTCAAGGCCCTCAGGGAATATCAGGTGCGACTGGCCCACAAGGAATCCAGGGTATTCAGGGTATTCAGGGTATATCAGGTGCGACTGGCCCTACAGGAGCACAGGGCATCCAGGGAATTCAGGGCATCCAAGGTATTCAGGGCATTCAGGGCATCCAAGGTATATCAGGTGCGACTGGAGCACAAGGAATATCAGGAGCTACAGGACCGCAAGGACCGCAAGGAATCCAAGGTATTCAGGGTATTCAGGGCATCCAGGGAGTTCAAGGTATATCAGGTGCTACTGGACCGCAAGGAGCACAAGGCATCCAAGGCATCCAAGGCATTCAGGGCATCCAAGGTATATCAGGTGCTACTGGACCGCAAGGAGCACAAGGCATCCAAGGC